>MDTB01083482.1_pt1 | contig 27874 bp, 26 predicted proteins | sample 811161 | NCBI WGS metagenome assembly MDTB01 (sample SAMN05326650, study PRJNA326480) | marine metagenome | isolation source: seawater | place: Mediterranean Sea | collected 2009
CTCAAATCGTTTCGCAGCCAAATTAGTGCACTTCCAGTTTTTTCTTGCATTTTTTACTACAATATTTTACTTCGTCCCAATCTCTTTCCCATTTTTTTCTCCAACTAAAAGGACGCTGACAACTTATGCAAATTTTTTGAGGTAGATTTCTTTTATCAATTCCATTAGGCATTTAATGCTGCTTTATAAGTAGCTAAGCATCTTTCACGAGCTCTCTTGTGGTCAACAAGGGGTTGGGGATAATCTAGTTCTTGATAATTAGGCACCCATTTTTTTAGGTAGTCATGTTGTTTGTCAAATTTTTTAATTTGATCTGTAGGATTAAAAATTCGAAAATAAGGTGCAGCATCGACGCCACAGCCGGCAACCCACTGCCAATTTCCAACATTACTCGATTTTTCAAAATCCATAAGTTTTTCAGCAAAATAGGCTTCTCCCCATCGCCAATCAATCAACAAATGTTTGCATAGAAAACTACCCACAAGCATTCTCACCCGATTATGCATAAATCCAGTGGCATTGAGCTCTTTTATTCCGGCATCAACAAATGGATACCCTGTTTCACCAGCACACCAACGATCAAATTCTTCTTCGTTATTGCGCCATTCAATTCTATCATATTGTGGCTTGAAACTTCTTTCCACTGTATGTGGAAAATGCCAGAATATTTGCATAAAAAACTCACGCCAAATTAACTCCTTGAAATACGTGATCTCACTTCTTTCAGCAGCTTTCATGGCAAGCTTTCTAATACTTATTGTCCCAAAGCGTAGTGCAGTCCCTACTCTTGATGTACTGTCAAGCGCTGGATAGTTCCTAGTTGCTTCATATTCATCCATTATTCTTTCATCTGTAATGAAAGTGGGGAGTTTTATGTTTGATTTCTTGAACCCCAAGGCTGAAAGGCTAGTTTGGGGTTGATTTTCATTAGACTCCAAGTGATGAAGTAGGTTCTCACTTGGATAAGAAATGGGAGACTCATTTCCCCAACTTTCTATCCACTTTCTTGAGTAGGGAGTGTATACCTTATAGGGTGTACCATCGTTTTTGACCACTTCTCCTTTTTCAAAAATCACTTGATCTTTGTAGGTCTCAAAACGAACGCCTTTTGTCTTGAGAAAACTTTTTATTTCTTGATCTCTTTCTCTAGCATAGGGTTCATAGTCGTGGTTTACCACAACTAATTCAATCTTTTCATTTTCAATAAGTTTATTAAAAATAGCCTTGGGCTCCCCGTGATACATTCCTATGCAGCATCGGTTCTTCTTCATAGCATCATTTAGATTACCCAAGGCGTTTAAAATATACTCAACACGAGCGTCTTGTTGAGGAAGTTTATTTAGAATATGACTATCGAAAATAAAGATTGGTCTTACTTTTTTGGATTTTTTGAGTGCTTGATACAACCCATGGTTATCTTCCAATCGTAAGTCTCTTCGAAACCAAAAAATGGTTATTCCCATTATCTAGATTTTTACATTTCCGATCCCACCATCTAATTGTAAAATATTACCAGTCATCCAACTACTATCGTCACTTAAAAGATAGGCTGCAGCATTAGCAATTTCTTCAGCCGTTCCAACACGTTTTAGGGGGTGCCTTTCGTTCACTTTTGCGGCTTTTACTTCATTATTTAAAAACCTTTCAGCTAACGGTGTATGGACAAGCGAAGGAGCAATAGCATTTACTCTAATTTTAGGTGCCCATTCTGCAGCTAATGAACGAGTTAAACCTTCTAAAGCGCCTTTTGCTGTGGCTACTGAAGAGTGGAAAGGCATGCCCATTTGAACAGCAACTGTGCTAAAAAATACTACAGAAGCATTTTCTGTGGCTTGCAATAGTGGTGTTACGATTTGTAGATTTTTTATTGCCCCTAAAACGTTGATTGAAAAATCTTCTAAAAAAATAGCTTCTCTCAAACCCTTGAAAGGCTTAAGGTTGATAGAACCTGGGGTATATACAAAACCGTGTAGTCGCCCAGGTAGTTGGTCTAAGGCGATTGTTTCAGAAATTACATCAAGTCTTATGGGAGTAAATTCTACGCCTGAAACTTTTTCAGGATTTCTGCTGGCCGCATATACATTATAGTCTAGAGCTAATTGTTTTGTCAAAGATGCGCCAATTCCTGAGCTTCCTCCAATTATTAAAATATTTTTTCTTTCACTCATGCTTTGTAGGTTCCAAAAAGTTTAGTTAATGCTTCTCTTCTAAATTCAAAAATTTCTTTTAGTTTGGGATATACAACTAAAGGCTGAGCCAATCTACCCAAAAATCCAAAAGGGATTTTATAATCCACTAAATCAACCATTTCAACACCATTTTTAATGGGTTTTATGAAATGTTTGTGATGCCAAAGGGCATAAGGACCAAAACGCTGTTCGTCAACAAAATACTCAGGTTCTTTGACATGAGTTATTTCTGTTACCCATGTAGTAGGTATGCCCAAAAGAGGAGTAACTACATATTCTATAATTTGTCCTGCATACATCGAACTCTCAGCCCCTTTAACTATTTTAAAACCCATATAGTTAGGAGTAATTTGTTTTAAGTTCTTAGGGTCACTTAAAAACTTCCACGCTTCAAGAATTGAAATAGGTAGTTTTTGAATTGTTTCTAAACGATACAATTTCATAATGATTTTTTATAAAAATAGTAAAATGTTTAATAATAATAAGAATTAATTAAACAAAATTATAAACAAATTACGTATATCACTTTTGAAACCTATTTTATATTCTAGTATATTCGTGAGAACAAAAAACAAAACTTTCGATGAAATATCTTATATCCTTTAATTTACTGCTACTAGTTCAATTTGGAATTGCGCAGGTGAAAGTCCCCCAATCCAGCCCACATATGGTTTTGAAACAACCTGTAGGTTTAACAGAAGTTGAAATTGATTACTCTCGCCCTTCTATGAAGGGAAGAACAATTATGGGTGATTTAGTTCCCTATAATGAAATTTGGCGGACAGGTGCCAATAAAAATACGATTCTTAAATTTAGTGATCCTGTTAAAGTTGAGGGGAAAAACCTTAAAGCAGGGTCTTATGCACTTTACACTCTTCCAGGCCCCAAAAATTGGACGCTTTATTTTTATACAGACACTGATAATTCGGGATTACCAAAAAATTGGGACACTACCAAGATTGCCACGACACTCATTATCCCAGTAAAAGAAAGAGCAACTTCTTTAGAAACTTTTACTATTAGTCTAGATAATTTATCTAACGATAGGGCAATCATTAACCTTTCTTGGGAAAATATAGATATTCCTATTATATTAGAAGTGCCATCCAAAAAAGAAGCCCTAAAGTCAATTGTCAAAACGATGAAAAAAAAGCCATCTGCTGTAGATTATTATAGTGCTGCTTTATATTATTTTGATGAAAAAATGGATTTGAATCAGGCCAATCAGTGGATTTCAAAAGCAGTTAAAATGGATGATAATAAATATTGGATGTTTCGCCTTCAAGCTAAAATTTTGGGAAAATTAAATGAAAAACAAAAAGCTATTGTAGCTGCTAAAAAATCCTTAGTACTTGCCCAAAAAGCTGGGAATCCAGATTACGTCAGAATGAATAAGGCTGATATCAAAACATGGCAGGAATAATAGGTATTACCAAAGTATCCCATTTGCATATATTCCAAAGGGAAGGTTTTATTTAAAATTATTTGTAGCTGCTGAAATTCTATCCTTTTTTCTTCCTTAAAAATAATGTATTCAATAAAATACTCATCAAAACAGTTGTGCTAGCACCAATCACATTAAGCCACAAGAAGCTAACCCAATCAAAAGAGAAAATAAGCAAAACTAGTAGTTCGGTGATCAAAGCTGTCCAAAAAACAGCTTTCCCTTTTATGTTTTTAAAAAAAAATGCAACAAGAAAAACCCCTAGGATAGTGCCATAAAAAATGGAACCAATCATATTAATTAGTTGGATGAGATTTTCAAATAGATTACTAATACTTGCGAAGAGTATGGCCACCACTCCCCAAACCAGGGTAAATATTTTTGATGCGTTAACATAATGATGAGCTTCTTTGTCTGAATTGTGTCTTTTGTATAAATCAACCGTTGTGGTAGCAGCAAGAGCATTAATTTCTGAAGCGGAGGAGCTCATAGCAGCAGATAATATTACAGCTAAAAGAAAGCCAATAAGACCTTTTGGTAAACGAGTTAATATATATGAAATCAAAACATAATCTTTATCATTAGTTTCAATGCCTTGAGTATGCTCTGCGATTAGTTTTTTGGCTTCTAACCGTTGAGTTTTGTCTTGGTATACTAATTTTTTGTAATGATCATATTTCGTGGGGTTTTCAAAAAAGTCCGGGCTAAGTAATAGTTCCTTTAGTTCAAGTTGAGTGGTTCTATTTGCTGCTTCAAGTTCTTTAAATTCTTCGGCCGCTGTTGAGAGGAGAATAGCTTTTTGTGCACTAGTATTAAAATGAAGGGGGGCAATTTGAAATTGGTAAAAAACAAAAATCATAACACCTAAGAGCAAAATTAAAAACTGCATTGGTATTTTTAAAAAACCATTCATTATTAGGCCTAACTGACTTTCTCTGATAGATTTACCCGAAAGATAGCGCTGGACTTGACTCTGATCAGTTCCGAAATAGGAGAGGGCTAGGAAGAAACCTCCTGTGAGCCCACTCCATAAAGTGTAGCGATCACTTAAATTAAAATTAAAATTTAGCAGGTTTAGTTTATCCGTTTTACTAGCAATGCGAAGGGCTTTATCAAAATTGATCGTATCGGGTAAACTTTGTAATATGTAATAAAAGGTAAGAAAAAGACCTAAAAAGATGATTAACATCTGTTGTTTTTGGGTCACATTTACGGCACTTGTGCCACCAATGAGAGTGTAGATAACCACAAGGAGTCCGATAATGATAACCAAAACTTTTAATGGCCATCCCAAGACTACACTGAGTATGATTGAAGGAGCATATATGGTGATTCCAGCAGCAAGACCCCTTTGAATTAAAAAGAGTATTGCTGTAAGGGTGCGTGTTTTTAGGTCAAAACGTTGTTCTAAAAATTCATAAGCAGTATAAACATTAAGCTTGTGATAAACTGGGATAAAAAATAAACAAATTACCACCATCGCTAAAGGAAGACCAAAGTAGAATTGAATAAAACCCATCCCATCATGAAAGGCTTGTCCAGGAGTTGATAAAAAAGTAATTGCACTAGCTTGGGTGGCCATTACGGAAAGACCTACAGTCCACCATGTCGCTTTATTATCTCCTCTTAAATATTCCTTAATATTCTTGTGGGTTCTGTTTTTCCAACTACCATATATCACAATGAACCCTATGGTTCCAGTTAATATAATCCAATCCCAGTGACTCATAGTTGAAAATAATTCATGAAGCAATAAAATAGAAAGAGATAGATAAGATTGGCTCCCAAGAGTATGTAATAAATTTTACCATTATTTTTTTTCATGGCCATAAGAAATGAGGTTAATAAAGAGTGAATATGCACCACTCACACCTTTGGGTAATTGTCTAAAAAAGCTTAAGCCGGTATAAATAATTTGTCCCTTACCATGTGATGCGACCAAAAGACTCCCTCTTTTTTGATTCTCATTGGGGTCGTTCATCCCCAAAAGGGGTTCAAATTTAGAATCCCATTGATTAGGAAAATAGAGCCCACGCTCCAATATCCAGCCTTCAAAATCATTCTCTGTGATTTTATGAGGAAAATTTAAAATAGGGTGGTTCGGGTTAAGCAAAGTAACCTTTGCTGTTTGGTCTGTAACACGATCTCTTGATAAAGAAAGGGAATAGGGTGTTATAGCCTTTGTTTGCAAACCTCTAGTTGTATTATACTGTATGATCAGTGAACCGCCTTGGAAAACATATTCCCAGAGCAACTTGTTTTTAGTTTTTAGAGAAGGTAGGACATTAAAAGCTCTGATTCCAATAATCACAGTGGAGAATTTTTGTAATTCTTCTAATTTAATTTTTTTTATATCTAGCTTCTCAACAGCAATACCGATGGACTCAAGACTTTCTGGAATTTTATCTCCTACTCCTTTTATATAACCTACTTTTTTGATTGGTGTTTGAAGTGCCATTCTTGAGGCTTTAATTCGGTTTGGCTGTAATACAAATTGTTTTGGAATGTGCTCGTAGTTTACTTCTTGTAAAGCATATTCAAAAGACTCATTGTGGGCTATAACTTGCGCTTTTAGTGAGACTTCACTTTTTTGTTTTGGTGGCGTAATAACAAAATATAGATCTTTTATAAGCCCCTTTTTTTTAATTTCAAAAGGTTGTACTTGAGGACTTATGCGCCACCCCTTTGGAGAGGATATTTTTACTTTTCCTTCCAGCGAATTAGTATTTCCTTTTATAGATAAACGAACTTTTTTGGGTTGCGCTTTTGGGAAAAGAAGTATTTGATTTTCCCATTGCAATGTAATTTTTGGAAGAATATGAAAAGGTTCAACAATTTCTCCTTGAACAGGATCTGTAGTTCTAAAGTTTAAAGATTCAGTTAATGAAAAAGATTTTCCATTCAAAGTAAAATGAAATTTGGCAACAACAGGTTTAGGGGTTTCGGGTGCACCCAAAAGGTTTTTGTTGGGTACTTTGTAGTTTCCTATACTTCCTCGCTCTAGCAACCAATAAGGAGGTGTGAATTCGTAAGGCAGTGTAACTTTTGATGTTTTTCTAAATGGAGAATTTTGATTTAATGATTGACCTTGTATTTTTTTATCATTAAGTAAAATATGTTCTAATTTTAGAATAAGTGGACTAGGATTATTGACAACAAGATTGACTTTAACATTTTCTCCTGGTACACCAACAGGTTCGAAAGCGTTAACTTGTAGAATGAGACCCAAACAGTTTTTGATAATTTTTCTTACTTCTTTTAATTTTATCTTTTTCCAAAAAGGATCTTCTAGTTGTAAAATTTGTTCATATACCTTAAGCAAATCAGGAATACTTTTGTACGGAGCTTTAAAGTCAAATTGAGCAATTATTTTCTCCATCAAAATGCTAATTGTTGCACCTCCCTTAATACGATTCCAACTAGTGTCAATTCCTTGGAAAGGATTATTTCCATCAAGAGTAGCTCCAGCAATTCGTTTTAAATATTCTGTTGCTTTGCCAACTTCTGGTGCGCTTCCAAAACCTTGTGATTTGTGTTGGCTTCTACTTTTGGCAGCAATAACTGGAACAGCTTCTCCTAAAATAGGATCAAAACTTCCGCTACTGATTTCTATCATATTTGTTTTGTCTGCCTTTTCAAAGTTAGATCTGCTACCATAATACCACCATGAAACATTATGAAATAGACGATGAGGTTTCCAGGGTTTTAATTTTTCTAATTGTTGAGGAAAAGCATCAGTTTTATTGGCAATATGAAAAGCTTCAAAGCTGAGCATAGCAGAAGCTGTATGCTGACCATGAGTAGTTCCTGGTGTAAGGTGATCAAAGCGGTTGATGATTATATCGGGTCGAAATGACCGAATAAGTTGCACAACTTGTGCTAATAGTGCCTCCTCATCCCAGATGTTAAAGGCTTCGTTTGGATGTTTAGAATAGCCAAAATCTTTTGCTGTAGAAAAAAATTGATTTCCTCCGTCGATTCTCCTCGCGGCCAACAGTTCCTGAGTTCTTAAAACCCCTAGACTTTCTTCTAGTTCAGTACCAATCAGGTTTTGGCCTCCATCACCTCGTGTTAGTGATAAATAGGCTGTGCGTGCTAAATTTTTATTAGCAAAATGGGCTATCAATTTGGTATTTTCATCATCAGGATGGGCAGCAATATAGAGGATATTACCTAAAAAATTAAAAGTTTCAAGTTGCTTGTATATTAAACTACTAGATTGAGCTCTTGAGGTAAAGCTCAAGAGAATTAATCCCAAAAAAAGAACTTTTAACTTCATACAATGTGGTATCAAACTTCCTTAATAAAATATACAATTTAAATTAAATTAATGATCTAACCTCTTCTCAAAATTTCATTTATTTTTTTTTGCGTCGGTTCCACAGGAAGACCAACAACATTTGTATAACTTCCTTCAATATTCTGGACCACTTTTCCCCCAAAAGTATCTTGGATCCCGTAACCTCCAGCTTTATCAAATGGTTGTTTAGTAGCAATATAATCTGTAATGTCTTTATTCGAAATTATTTTAAAAGTGACTTTAGAAATAGCATGGAGTGATTCATATCCGTGATGTGTTAAAAAGCCAACTGCCGTGATCACTTCATGTGTAGAAAAAGACAATTGTTGAAGCATTTGTTGCGCTTGAAGATCGTTCTTAGGTTTACCTAAGCATTGTTGCTGATGCCAAATAATGGTGTCTGCTGTAATGATCAATTGATTTTTTTGGACTTTTTCTTGAAAGGGGATCGCCTTTTTTTGAGCTAAAAAAAGTGCAATTTCGGCTCCTTTTAGATGGGAAGAAAAGTGTTCTTCGATAGGATGTTTTTGAATCCTAAAAGAATACCCCATCTCCTTTAAAAACTCTTGTCTTCTTGGAGAACTGGAGGCCAATATTAGCTCGTCAATCATTTTTTTTGTCAGTCCTTGTGAGCCCCAATATCTAGACGCCATTTGCCTTGAACTCTCATCACCTGTTCAATAATTTCTCTGACACAACCTTCACCTCCTCTTTTATGGGATACATAATCAGCACGGCTTTTCACATCCGATGCTGAGTCATTGGGACAGCAACCCACACCCACTTTTTCCATTACGGGTAAATCGGGAATATCATCACCTATATAAAGAATTTCGACAGGTTCAAGATTGTGTTTAGAAATAAAGTCTTCGTATGATTTCATTTTGTGATGTGCTCCTAAATAGATGTCCTCAATACCTAATGCATTAAATCGTTCTCTAACAGCCTCATTTGTTCCTCCTGAAATTATCGCAATTCGATACCCTTGAATTAAGGCGCATTTCATTGCATAACCGTCCTTAGTGTCAACAGTGCGAAGGAATGCACCATCATCTGTCATTAAAATTTTGCCGTCCGTAAGAACACCATCAACATCAAATATAAAAGTGGTTATTTTGGGAAGTAAAGCTTTATAGTTTTTTTTTTCCATACTGTTTTTTTATTGTTTTTGTTAGTAAAGTATACAATTCTGTTAGTGGAGGTTCAGTGATCGCTAAGTGTTTTTCTATCGTTTTTTGATCTCCTCTTCTAGCTGGGCCTGTTTGATAATCTTTGGGTTTTCCAGTTTGTAATCTAATTATAGTTTCTTCGATAAGGGGTTGTAATATTTTAAAATCAATTTGATGAGATCTACAGAGTGTAGCTGCTTGACTGAAGAGATGATTGGTGAAATTATTACAAATTACAGCGGCTAGATGAAGAGCTATCCTTTGGGTAGAATCCATCTCGATTGATTTTCCACTTATAAAGGTAGTTAGCATTTTTAATATTTCTACTACAATTTTATCTGAACCTTCGATCACAAACGGGAGACCTACCATAGAAACAGTTTTTTTTGAGGTAAAACTTTGTACAGGATACCAGACCCCTTTGGCCCCATTGTTTTGTAGAGCTTCCAAAGCTATTCCGCCAGCCATATGAACTACTAATTCTCCATTTTGAAAATAGCTCGAAACAGTTGGTATGGCTTCATCTGAAAGAGCAAATAGATAGATATCAGCAGCTTCTAGGTCATTCAAATCATGAATTATATTGATGTTCCTGTAGCTCTTAAATTCTTTTTTTTTATCTCTAAAATACCACTGCACTATTTCAACTTTAGTGTGTTGGTTGAATACTTTAACTAATTGCGAAGCTACATTTCCAGATCCTAAAATAATAATTTTCATGACGACCTTAAAAATAGTAAACCCATGGCTTAGATTGAGAATATAATTTGAGTTTTCTGAGTATTAATAAATACAACTATTTAAAAATTATGTGATATTTTTTAGAACTTCACCCTAATTAACCTAAATCATGAAAACAAACTGTTTCGTTATATTATTTCACTTCAATTTTTTTACTTAAAACATTTTTTCACTAACCCCCCATGCATCATTTTGATGAGTTGCAGGGTTGCTTTTGCTTCCTATTATATCACTTTAGTATGCATGAGTTTGCTCAATTTCACTTTTTAATTTATTTGTTTGGTTTTCGCCATGGGCTATCCTGCCATCTTAGGACAACTTAAACCCACTTTCACCAATAAAATATTAATTTATTTATTAGCCTATGAAACCATTATATTAGAAGTGCAATTAATCTTATAAGAAGATCAGCTAATTTCACTTTCATACCTTATATTTGTATGCGCATTTTTGATAATTGAAGGAGCTTAGATGAAAGAAAAAATCGCATCAATTTTATTCTCAACACGTTTAACGGCTGTACTGTTTGTTTTATTCCCCACAGCCATGGGAATTGGCACATTCATTGAAAGTTGGTACAGTACTGATACTGCAAAGATATGGATCTATAATGCCTGGTGGTTTGAAGCCCTTTTGGCGCTGATGATGCTTAATTTTATTGGTAATATTTTTAAATATAGATTGCTTCGTAAAGAAAAATGGGCAGTCTTATCGCTTCATTTATCATTTATTCTCATCATTTTAGGAGCATTTATTACTCGTTATTTCGGCTATGAAGGTATGATGCCCATTAGAGAAGGAGCCTCTGAAAATGATTTTCTATCAGAAAAAACCTATTTGACTGTCCTTATCGATGGAGAGCGGAACGGATTACCTGCCCGAAAAAAAATGCAAGGTCCCCTTTTATTATCAGAACACGTCAATAATAATTTTTCTTGGGAAGGAGAATTTAGTGGGCAAGAATTTACAGTTAACTATTTAGGTTTTGAAGAAAGTATGACAGAAGATTTGGTGCTTGACGAAACCGGAGAACGGTATCTCAAAATTGTTGAGGCTGGAGATGGAACTCGCCATGAACATTATATAAAAGAAGGAGATATTGCCAATATCCACAATATTTTATTTTCATTCAATAAGCCACAAGATGGCGCCATAAACATTAGAATGGAAGCTGGAGTCTACTTCATTTCATCTCCTTTTTCGGGCAACTATATGCGCATGGCAGATCAATTCAAAGGGAATTTACCAGCTGACAAAGAAGTACCCCTTCAATTACGATCGCTTTATAGTCTTCCTAATTTTCAATTTGTGATTCCTGAACCAGCGCTTAGAGGAGTTTTCGATTTTGTCAAAGCTGACCCAAGCAACCAAAATGTTCCAAATGTGTTACATCTTGAGCTTGCCACTTTAGGTGAAAGAAAAAAAATATCTTTAGTAGGTGGTAAAGGATTTAATAATCCTTTAGAAACTATACAAGTTGAAAATTTGGACTTTCATTTGCAATACGGTTCTTTGCCCATGGAACTACCATTTGCGATAAGGCTGAACGACTTTATTGCTGAAAAATATCCAGGGACAGAAAAAAGTTATGCCTCGTTTATGAGCCGAATTACTGTAGAAGAAGAATCTTCATTTGACTATGACATTTATATGAATCATGTTTTAGACCACAAAGGATACCGTTTTTTTCAATCTTCATTTGACCCTGACGAAAAGGGAACCATACTTTCCGTAAATCACGATTGGTGGGGAACTTGGATCACATATGTGGGGTATATGTTACTTTATTTAAGTATGATAGGAATATTTTTTATAGGAAAAACACGTTTTAAATCACTCTCTGAAGCACTTGATAAAGTGAAACAAAAAAAAGCAACTCTTACAATTTTCATAATCTTGATAAGCACCTCTTTTTTGCAAGCAAAACAAGAATCTCACTCAACTGTTGACGAATCTGTGGCCCTTGATTCTATGATTCAAGCATCGGTATTCCCAAAAGAACAAGCAGCCCTTTTTGGTAGCTTAGTGATTCAAGATGCTGGCGGTCGAATGAAACCGGCCAATACTTTTGCTTCTGAATTGTTACGAAAGGTTAGCAAAAAAGACACTTATAAAGAATTGACAGCAGATCAAGTGTTACTTTCCATTACAAATAATCCTGCATTATGGTATACTGTACCTATAATTTATCTAAAGCGTGGCAATGATAGTATTAGAAAAATCGCTGGATTAAGCACTAAAGCAAAATATGCAGCGCTTATTGACTTTTTTGATAGAGAGGGCAATTATAAACTCGTTACTCAACTTGAATCAGCATATAGAGCAAAAGTACCTAATCAGTTTGAAAAAGATTTTATCGAGTTAGATCGACGAATCAATTTATTATATAGCGCACTAGAAGGAAAAATCCTACGCATTTTTCCAATACCAAATGAACCAAGAAATAAATGGGTGTCCTATCCTGAACTTGGCGAAGTTAATTTTAAGGGTAATGATTCATTGTATGTGAGAAATATCTTACCCCTCTATTTCCAATCAATGCAATTAGCTAAAGAAAATCAAGATTATACCCAATCCACGAGTTTACTTGAAAGTTTACACGGATTTCAGGAAAAGTTTGGTGCAACTGTTTTGCCTTCAAAAGAAAAGGTTAATGCTGAAATTTTTTACAACAAATATGATATTTTTAAAAAGCTTTTCAGTTGGTACCTCTATGCGGGATTACTCTTTTTTTTAGTACTTATTTTACAAATATTTTACACCAATCAGTTTTTGCAATACAGTGCTACATTTTTCAAATATATTTTATATTTCTTGTTTTTTTTACATACAGTGGGGCTTATTGCGAGATGGTATGTTTCCGGTCATGCCCCTTGGAGTGACGCATATGAATCTATGATTTATGTGGCTTGGGCAACTTTATTTTTTGGAATTATCTTTGGTAGAAAATCAAAATTAACTCTTGCTTCAACAGCTTTTGTCGCTTCAATGATTTTGATGATTGCACATTGGAATTGGATGGATCCTCAGATTGCAAATTTACAACCTGTTTTGGATAGCTATTGGCTGATGATTCATGTTGCAGTTATAGTAGGTAGTTATGGTCCCTTTGCCTTGGGAATGATTATAGGGGTAGTAGCACTATTATTAATGTTATTTGCTAAAACTAAGACTGCAGCTAAAATAAAACTACATGTCAAAGAATTAACCATAGTCAATGAGTTAGCTCTCACGGTAGGCTTAATCATGTTAACTATAGGAAATTTTTTAGGGGGCATGTGGGCCAATGAGAGTTGGGGTCGCTATTGGGGTTGGGATCCTAAGGAAACATGGGCTCTTATAAGTATTATAGTATATGCTTTTATAATTCATATGCGCTTGATTCCCGGATTGAGAGGACCATGGCTCTTCAACCTTATGAGCGTTGTCGGTTTTGCTAGCATTATGATGACCTATTTTGGAGTGAATTTCTATTTAGTAGGATTGCATTCGTATGCTAGTGGAGACAAAATCATTACACCCAATTTTGTGTATTACTCTGTTGCTTTTGTAGTTCTTTTAGGAAGTGTTTCATATTTTAGGTATAAGAGGCTCTACGCTAAGGTTTAAAGCTTAATTTGGTTAAGCAATTCCGTAAAAATCAATTTATTAGTTCTTATAGTCAGTTTTATTTTTATCCAATTCCAAAAATCATGAAGAAAAACAACTAGTAAACGAATTTTAGCAAGTAAAGCTTCTTATGAGATTAAGTTTCAATTAATCTCCTTTTGTATATCTGAGCCTTCAAGGCCTACAAAAATTGTGGTCAAAGACAATAAAATAATTTTAGTCAATAGAGAAGTGTAGGATTACACTTATCGGTATTATACTTTAATTTTCATGAAATTAGCTAAATGATGATAGATGATCAAATTGGATATACCATTTCTGATTTTATCCCCCAATAGTTTTATATTTTTGAAGAAAAAATGAGACGTAAATGGTTGCTCTATTCCGTTGGAGGACTTTCAACGATAGGTTTTGGTTTATCGCTTCTAGGAGAAGCTATTCAGTATAAAATTCAACAAGATCAGTGGTGGATACTCTTGGGTACGATGGCATTAGTGGTAACTAACAGCGGTATCTGTTTTGTGGCTAAAGCTACTATTATAAAAATAAAAATTAAACAAAGACAATCTGATTAGAAGAAAGCCTCTACAAAGTCATCTTCGTCAGAACAATCGCAAATAATGTTAAGCGCTTTTTTAACGATAGTGTTGGCTTCATCTGTTGCAAAACCTAAACCGATAACGATCCGTTTTAACAACTCTTTTTCCTTATCGTCGGCAATATTATCTGCATATACAATACGGGTTAAATCATATAAACGTTCAATTCTCTTCTTTTTTTCGGCTGGTGGATTAATTGGATAATCTTTTGCATTATCTATAATATGCTGATATTCAATATCTTCAATTTCTAAATTTATCGCGGTACGTTTTATGAATGCCATTTCTTCAGCTGAAATAACACCATCGGCAAGTGCTATTCTCACAATGGCTGCAAAATGATCTCTGTTTCTGTTGCGGAAACCTGGAGTATATAAGTCTGAAAAGGACATAAATATATTTTTTGTAAATGTAGAAAATTATTCTTTAGCTAAGTGTTTATAGCAAAATGTATAGTGCGCTTTTAGTATGGTATCTGAGGTCTTTTTTTTCTTAAAATATTTTTTAAGCAAGATTATATTTGACTGTATTAAGCCTCGAATCTCTAAACTTAAAGTTGAATCTTTTACTAATTCAATGTAACGATTCAATAGATTTTTTTGTAAGTTTCTTTCCAATAGTTTAGGATTAACTTTACCCAATAGGATAGCATTTTGCAGTTCACTAAGCAATTGCTCCGGAGTAAGTCCTGATTCTAAAAGTGTTTGCTGTGCGGCTAACATCTGGTTAAGTTTTTTTGGGGATAAAAGCCTATAAAGGGCTGCTTTTTGAAGGTTTTCTATTCGTTGCAACCAATTATTAGGTTTGATTTTTGATAACAAGCTTTTAGAAAGTAGCCACTCAGGAATAGACCATAAATATTGATTTAGAAATTGTAGGGCCCTTTTTTGTGAAGCCTCTTTAACATTTTGATATGGAGTGACTTCTTGTCCCTTCAGAATCAATGTTTCTTCAACACCTCCTACAATTGAAAGTACATGATACACATACCGCCTATAGACGCTAATCATTTCTATATACAATTCTCTTAAATCATCATAGGTTGCTCCTTTGGGAGTTGTCCAAGAATCTAGATTAGTAGCAACTATTTTAAGATTTTTCAAGCCATATTCACTGGCCAAAACAGGATCATCACCAATATTTTCTGTTTGTGAGTTAGGATCATTTCCACCCGATCCAAATTGATAAATTGGGTTTAAACTACGCGCATCCACAAAAGCTTTAAGTTTGATTTGAGTTTCTTTAGCTGTGATTTTTTGAAAATAGCGATATCCCCATTCAATTGCATAATAATCATAGGGCCCTAGTTGTCTCAAAAAGCGAATATTTTTATCTCCAGGTTGGGCTACATAATTATAACGCGCATAATCCATGAGTGTGGTGGCAATACCATTTTTTTTTGTAAAACTTCCCGAACGTAATGAATCCACTGGATAGGCCGAACTGGCTTTCATATTGTGTGGAAGCCCCAAGGCATGGCCCACTTCATGCGCTATGACTTGACGTATCATTTCTCCAATTTCTTCTTCTGGGGTATTCAGGGTTCTTGCATTCGGATTGGCAGCTCCCGTCTCTAGAAGATACCTATTTCTGTAGGACCGAAGATGATTGTGATACCAAATAATATCACTTTCTAAAATTTCTCCAGTACGTGGATCAGAAACACTAGGTCCAACTGCATTTCGAGTGGTTGAAGCCACATAGCGCACAGTAGAATAACGAATATCTTCTGGGTTAAATTCAGGATCTTCTTCTTTGGTGGGGGGGTCTTTGGCGATGATTGCATTTTTAAAGCCTGCCTTTTGAAATGCAGCATTCCAATCTTCTATTCCTTTTTTAAAATAGGGTCGCCATTTTATTGGTGTAGCAGGATCAAGATAATACACAATTGGTTTTTTTGGAGAAACCAAAAGCCCTTTGGCATAAGCTGCACTATCAGAAGGTTCTAAGCGCCACCGTCTAATTAATTTAATTTCATCAGATTTTAAAGCAGAAGAACTGTAATCATATTTTTTGAGACTAAACCAACCAACTCTTGGATCTGCATAGCGAAGTTTAATTGGTTTTTCAGGTAAAGCAATAACTGAATGATTCACCTGCATGCTAATTGTCTTAGTGGGGTTTATTCGGGTTGCCTTACTAGTACTAAAAGTTAGAGTGTGTTTTATTTCTATATTTTTTGGATAAACATTCACTTCATCAATAAAACTTCTCTTTGCATCAACCCCACCAATATTATTATCTTTTTTAGCACTGTCTGGAATTAAATTAAAACCAGGAGAATTACTATTGAAAAATTTACCAATTGCTATAAGGTATCGATTAGGTTCTATATTTTCTATTTTAAAGGCTCCCAAAATAGGAGGGAAGTTATTTTTATTTACGCTGATTTGTATCGGATCTCCATCTTCTGCTATATTGATTGTTGAACGCTGAGTGAGTAGAATCAAATTATCTTTTTTTTCAAAACGGATAAGTTGTTCACTGGTTTTTGACCCTGCATTTATATAGGCACCGAAGAAAGAGGGAAGTTGACTGTAGCGTGTCACCATAAGGAATTCTTTGTGAAGAAGACTGTCTTGAAGTTCAAAAAAGAGTTTATTCTCCTTTTTGTAGATGGTAATAAGACCCTCTTTTTTTTCCATTTCGTAAGTAAGAGAATCAATTAATTTTTTAGCATCGTCTTTTGTATTGTTTTGAGCATTTAGGTCGCGTGTTAGATAGAAAAACAAAACAAACAATAGAAAAGGAAAAGCATTTTTCATAAGTGATTTGAGTTAAACTTTGGGAGGACTTGGGCTATATTCAAAACATTCGAGGTGGAAAAACTTTGTAGCAGCCAAAAAATGATCAAATAAATCGGATTGAATGTGCTCATATTTTTTCCAATCTTTTTCTTTACTAAAACTATATACCTCTAGAGGAATACCTTGAGGGGAGGGAGCCAATTGGCGACACATTATTGTCATATTGTTATTGATTTTTTCATGTTGCTCTAAATAGGTTTCAACATAGTGTCTAAAAAGACCTAAATTAGTCATATTACGGCCGTTAATAAGGAGCTGCTTGTCTGCTTGCTGATTTTCATTATAATGTTCAATTTCTTTTTTTCGTTGGGCTATAAAGTCTTTCACGCGTTCAATTTTCTCCACAGCTATAATTTCATCTGCGTTGAGAAATCGAATGCTTTTCACTTTAATTAAGATTGCCCTTTTTATTCTTCTACCTTGTGATTCGCTCATTCCTCGCCAATTCACAAATGAATCGGATATTAGTTTATAGGTCGGAATAGAGGTTATGGTTTTATCAAAATTCTGAACTCTTACAGAAGAAAGACTAATAGAAATGACGTCTCCGTCAGCATCACTATTATTCATAGTGATCCAATCACCAATGCGCACGGTATCATTAATAGTGATTTGTACACTGGCCACAAACCCAAGTATCGTATCCTTAAAAACAAACAGCAATACAGCAGAAAGAGCTCCTAACCCTGTTAAAAAGGCTCCAATTTCTTTTCCTGTTAGAAGGGAAAGAATTAAAATCACACCAACAAACCAAAGCAAAATCATGAATACTTGTATATAACTTTGGATAGGCTTGTCTTTAAAATTGGGCAGTATCTTCAGTAAATCTTGAACAGACAATAAAAAGGATCGAATAATACTCAAAATAACCACAACAAAAAGAGCTTCGAGTGAGTTAGTTACAATTTCAACTATCCATTTAGGATAATTAATTAAGGGGGGCAAAAAAGCAAGAAGAAAAAAAAGTGGCGGAATATAAGATAGTCTTTCGGGGACTTTATTTTGAATTAAATAGTCATCGAATTTTGTGGATGAACGGGTTGAGATTTTTTGAAAAATAAAGGTTATGAACTTTCGCGAAACAAAAAAGAACACATAAGCGATGATAATTGTTGTAACTATGACTAAAAAATCAGTCAATGGTTTTGCCCAGACAGAAGCAATTCCTATTCTTTCAAAAAATGTGAGTAAAAAATCTTTCCAGTTCACTTTACAATAATTTAAATTAGCCATTAAAAATAGGAAATTTAAAGGCACGCATTTTACTCCTCTGAAAGGAGTTTCCATATCTGTTTATTTTCAAAAATTTCTTCATCACTTCCTTTAAGTGCAATTTTGAGCATGGCTTTAGCCAACATGGTTGAAGGGATACTATATTTTTTACCTAAAAATTTTAAAAATGGATAGAGCCAACGTGCTATTTGATATGAAAATTGGGGTTCCTTTCTTTTTTGTACTGGATAAATATAGGCTGGTCTAAAACTATGGAAACTAGCAAGATTTTCTGCTCTCAAGCGGTTTTCCACAACTCCTTTATACCTAGCAAACATCATTCTACTTTTTTCTGATGGATCTGCACCAGCCCCACTTAACAATATGAATTTAGCTTTTGATTTTACTTTTTTTAATGTCTTTGCTAACGCGAGTGGATAATCTACTGTCACTTCACTAAACACACCTCTAGAAACAGTGCCTGTGTAAACACCAATACAAAAAAAGACAGCATCAATATTTTGCAGATAAGAGCTATCAATAGAATGCTTGCTAAAATCTGAAATAAGATGAACGCTTACTTTTTTTTCTTTCACGGTGATGGGTCGTCTAACTAAAAGATGAATTTTTTTAATCTGATAAGAAGAAAGACAGAGGTTTAAAATTTCTTTTCCTATCATGCCACTGCTGCCACAAAGAAGAATTGTTCTACTTACCATTTTATTTTAAATTTTTCACTAAAAGAAATCAAGATAGGTCAAAAAATAAGTGAAAGAATAGGGGCTGAATTTTTTTTTCTTGTGCTAATACCAAAGCATTTGTAGTTAAATAATATTTGGTTTTCATATTTATAACTTCCCAATCAGGAAGTTAAGTGTAAACAAGTATTTCATTTTCAAACGATTGCTCAGCTTTAGATTGAGTCAACAAGGCATTTTTATGACATATTGCAAAAAATAATAGAAAAGTAAATAATAAACTAAGTATGTTATTCATTTTAGATTTTTTTAATAGAGTTGATTTTACTGGAAAGGTAGATTTGAGTTATAAAATCAACAGATTTTTTTGCAGATTTTCCTGTTACTAAAGGCTCTTTATTCTTGCAAATGGCATCCACAAAATCTTCTAATACATTTAAATGTAAGAATTGATCTTTAATTTTTGCTGTCATATTACTATTATTTTTTGGAGCTTTATTTATTGAAATAAGTTTTTCATTTGGAGCTTCAACAATCATCCCTGCTTCATAAACCATTCTCCCTTTTGTTCCATAAATCTCAATTCGTTCTGGAAATCCTGGATATAGAGCCGTTCCTCCACTAAGGGTGCCTAATACTCCGTTTTTAAACTTAAAATGAGCAACAGCCACATCTTCCCCTTCAATAGCATGAACTTTTGTTGATACACTACCAGCAATATATTCTGTGTCTCCAAAAAGATCTAGGAGTAAATCTACAGTATGTATTCCTTGATTCATTAGTGCTGCTCCTCCGTCTAGTTCTAGTGTACCTCGCCAAGAGTTGTTTTTGTAATAATGAGCATCTCTAAACCAATTGATTTGAGTTTGAACTAACAAGGGTGTTCCAATAATTCCTTGGTTAAAAGTTTTTTTAAACTTAATATATTCTGGATGTGTTCTATTCTGAAAAATTACCCCAAGAATAACTTTTTTTTCATTTATAATGTCCATCAATGGAGTTATTTTTAAAGGTGTCACTTCCAACGGCTTTTCACAAAGAATATGCTTTTGAGCGTTTGCTGCTCTCATAATACTCTGCCCGTGTTTGCCACTTTCATTACAAACAATCACAGCATCCAATGACTGCTCTAAAAGGGTTTCTTCGTTATTATATACAATACAATTAAAGTCTTCTTCTAATTGCCTTGAGCGTAATGGATCTGTGCAAACAATTCCTACAAGATTCGTTTTATCAAAGGATTGTACACAATTTGCATGTACTTTGGCAATTGCTCCACTTCCAATAATTCCAATATCTAAGACGCGCATAACTTAAAGAGATACTCCTCTCTTCCAAGGAATAAAGTCATTTTGATTGAGTTGTGTAGCTTTTGTTTCCATCTCACCGCTGCCCACGGCAATAATCTGCTCCAATAATTGTTCTGCTACAGCTTCTAATGATTGTTTTTTCGATATTATTGAACCACAATCAAAATCAATGATGTCAGGCATATGATTTATAAGTGCTGAATTAGAACCAACTTTAACTACGGGTGTTATTGGATTACCAGTAGGAGTTCCAAGCCCAGTAGTAAATAGAATTATGTTGGCTCCAGACCCTGCAAGAGCAGTTGTACTCTCAACATCATTGCCTGGCGTGCACAATAAAGAAATTCCCTCTTTACAAGCATATTCAGTATAATCTAAAACATCACTAATGGGAGCATTTCCAGCTTTTTTTGCTGCCCCGGCTGATTTCATAGCATCTGTAATCAGGCCATCTTTAATATTGCCTGGGGATGGGTTCATATCAAATCCAGAACCAACATAATGTGCTTTTTTTTCATAAGCCTGCATCAAACTCAGAAACTTTTTGGCTGATGAATTTTTTGCGCAACGATTTACTAATTCTTGTTCAACCCCAGATAATTCTGGAAATTCAGCTAAAATTGTCTTTCCTCCCAAGGCAACAATATAATCTGAAATTAGACCAAGCGTTGGATTGGCAGTGATACCAGAAAAACCATCTGAGCCACCACATTCAAGGCCAATAGTCAATTTGGATAATGGGGCTGGTTGACGTTGGATGGTATTAGCTTTTTTAATCTCCTTAACAGAATCTTTTATTATTTTCTCAAGGAATTGTTCTGTAGTACCTTCTGTTTGTTGATCAAAAATCAAAACTGGCTTATTCGTCTGTTTGTTTTTGAGGGACTCTTCAAAAAGGGATACTTCTAAATTTTGACAACCCAAACTCAACACCGTAGCCCCCGCAACATTTGGATTATTTACATAACCTGCAAGCAGGGCTGACAAAGCCTGTGAGTCTTCTCTTGTGCCACCACAACCCCCTTGATGGGTTAAAAATTTTATTTTAATATTTTCAAAAGGAGCATTAATTAGCTGGGATTTATTTGCTGAAAGTATTGTTTTTTTATCAAAAATAAGATTGGTGAGAAGTTCCTCAAGAGGATCAGGAGGAGCTGGATGGAAAATTTTTTCAAAGACCCTTTTCAAGGTTTCTATGTTTCTGTTTTCGCAAAAAACTAGTGGAAAAAAAAGCCAAATATTTTCAGTTCCTACTTGACCATCATTTCTATGATAACCATTAAAATTTCTTTCCTTTAATTTGTTTATCTCAGGTTTAGCCCAATGCCATTTGGCATTCTTACCTTTAACTTTTTTTGTTTTGTGTACTGTGTTTTTAAGAGAAATTAACCTTCCTTGTTCTATTTTTTCTGTGGCTTCACCCACCAAAACACCATACATAAATACTGATTCCCCTTTATTTATGGTTTCAAGAGCGAATTTATGTTTCAGTGGAATGCTTTCAAGAAGTATTATTTTGAGATTATCATCCTCGATGACTTGTTGTTTGCTCAAGTTTTCTAAAGCAACAGCAACATTGTCATTATTATTTACTTTCAAATAGACACTCATAGCTATTTTATTCAAATTTAAGTTTGTAGGTTAAAAAAGCATCTGCTAATTCGTAGGCTTCAATATATTTAAGGGCATTACATAACTGGGATAACAGAGTTTTATTTACACTTAAATCAATACCCCATAATAAATCATTTCCAAGTACGTATTCTAAAAATTGATTTATGTCTTTCTCTTCCCAAGCAGTTTGAATAAATTGTATTACTTCTGAATCGTCTTTAATGGGTAATTTTTCACCATTTTTAAAACCCTTATAAAAACGTAACAAACAGGCCATAGCAAAAGTGAGGTAAATGGGCAATCTACCATACTGTTTTTGATATTCTAAAAGACTTGGCAGGACACGAACCTTGAATTTTGAAATAGAGTTGAGTGCGATACTCGAAAGATAATGTTTAATATATGGGTTTTTAAATCGGTCAAAAACCTGATTGGCGAAGGTATTTAATTCTTCATTTGTCTTCGTAAGAGTAGGTACAATTTCATTAAGTACAGCATTTACAAGAAAATCAAAAGTGAAATCATCAGAAAATATGTCACTCACAGTTTGATGACCATACAGAATTGATAGAGGTACAAGTGTTGTATGCGCCCCATTCAAGATGCGTACTTTTCTTGTCCTATAGGGTTGCATATCTGTGACCAATTTTATATTCAAATCAATCTGGTCAAATGGTAGTTTTTTGGCCAAGCTACTGTCGTCTTCTATAACCCACAAATAGAATGGTTCTGCAGTAACCATAAATTCATCAATATAAGGTATTTGATTTTTGTAAATGTCTGAATTTTCCTTAGGATATCCTGGAACTATTCGGTCAACCAAAGTATTGTGAAAGATATTGTGTTGTTCAATCCAATCGCTAAAGTTTGAACTTAAGCCCCACAAAGCTATATATTTTAAAATACAGTTTCTCAATTGATCTGCATTGTGATTGATTAGTTCGCATGGAAGAAAATGAAAACCTTTATTAGCGTCACCCTCAAAATGAGTAAAGCGTTCCAATAAAAATCTAGTGAGTTTGGCAGGGAAATTTTTTTGTGGCTTGTCCTCAAAAAGATCGTTATTATCAAATACAATTCCTGCTTCTGTAGTATTTGAAATGATATATTCAACATCAGGGTTTTTGGCAAGAGTTAAAAAGTCATTAAAATCTTTATATGGGTTGTGCGTTGAAACAATATTTTGGATAAGTTTTTTTTCTTCAATATCCCTTCCATCAACTATCCCATTCAAAAAAAGAGTATAGGCGCCTCCTTGTTGCTCGAGCTTTTCCACGAAACCATTTGCAATTGGTTGGACTACAGCAATTCCTAGTTTTAGATCACTAATTGCGTTGATTTCATCCACAGCATGACCAATGAATGCTCTTAAAAAATTCCCTTCTCCAAATTGGACTATTTTAGTTTTAAATGAATTTCGTTTAAAAAGTGTTTTTTTATCTCCCTCTTTAAGTTTCATTTTTATTAGATTAAAAGCCAAATACTTTAGGTAACCACAAGGTCAGTTGAGGAAAAAAAGTAATTAAAATTAAAGAGAGAATCATTGCAAAAAATAATGGTAGCAAAGGTTTTATAACTTTTTCTATTGACGTTTTAGCAATTCTAATTCCAACAAATAAAACAGATCCTACTGGCGGTGTGCAGAGTCCTATACACAAGTTGAGTACCATAATGATTCCAAATTGTATTGGATCTATTCCTAAAGCAGTGACCACAGGTAAAAATATTGGAGTAAAAATCAGAACAGCTGGTGTCATATCCATAAAAATCCCTACAAAGAGAAGAAGCATATTTATAATTAAAAGGATGATAATTTTATTGTCACTAATTCCCAACAGTAGATCACTAAGATTTTGTGGAATGTTTTCATAAGACATTATCCATGACACACTCATAGAAGCTGATATCAGAAGCATTACTACCGCACTTGTTTTGGACGATTCAAGAAGAATTGCAGGTAAATCTTTAAATTTAATTTCTTTGTAAATAAACCCTAGCACAAGAGTATATAAAACAGCTACCGCTGAGGCTTCTGTCGCTGTAAAAAAACCGGCAACAATTCCTCCGATTACAATCATAAGCAAGAGTAAACTTGGAAAGGCAATGACAAAGGCTTTGAGAATTTTTATAACACTACTTCTTTGAGTAGTTTTATGTTCCTTTTTTTTTTGCCCAGAAAGCAGCCACAATCATTAAGAAAAGCCCTGTCAAGATTCCTGGAACATATCCGGCGAGAAAAAGAGCAGCTATTGAGACCCCACCGCTGGCTAATGAGTAGACGATAAGCACATTGCTCGGAGGAATCACAAGACCAATAGTGGCAGAAGTAATGTTTACTGCAGCGCCGTATTCTTTGGAATAGCCTTCTTTTTCCATTTTTGGACCTAAAATGCTCCCCATAGCCGAAGCAGAAGCCATGGCTGAACCAGCAATAGCTCCCATCAGCATGGCAGCTACAATATTGATTAATGCTAATCCTCCAGGAAGTGAACCCACAATTGTTTTTGTAAAATCAATCAATCTATCTGCAATCCCTCCGTGAGTCATTAATTGACCCGATAAAATAAAGAAAGGAATGGCGAGGAGGGCAAAGCTATCAAGTCCAGTACCCATTCTTTGAGCAATTGTTGTGACAGCAGCCAATCCTGGGAGGGAAACAATTATTGTAAGCAGTGCTGAAATTCCAATACTCCATGCTATTGGAGTGCCGATCCCTATGAAAAAAATGAAACTAAATATCAGTATAAGTACTGGAAGTATTTCCATATTATTTTGATTGGCTTAATTTATAAAACACGATGAGTATTCCGCTTAATGGAATTATAGAATATACAGCTGCAAGCGGAATTTGAAGAGCTGGAGAGAATTGTTCTAACTTGAAAGTTATATAAACGAGTCGTACACCGCCTATAACCATTCCAAAAAAAGCAAAACTCAATACACTAAGACGGATCAATTGAGCTATTAAATGCTGTCCTTTGGTACTGGCTTTTTTGGCTAACAAATCGATCGCAACATGTTCATTTTTCCCTGCCACGTAGGCAGCTCCTAACAGACCTAGCCAAATCATCAGAAAGCGTGCTAACTCATCTGTGAATGAGCTTGGTGAGTCGGTGAAAAAGCGTGTAAAAACTTGCCAAATCACATTGACTACCATGGCAGACAAAATTAAAATAAGAATATTTTCTACGCTTCTATCAATTACTTTTCTCCAATTTTTCATTTTGTATACGTTCAATTAATTTAGACATTTCAGCATCTTCTCTGAAGGAACGATACATTTGCTCGGTGGCTTCCTGAAAAGGTTTTTTGTCTGGATAGCTCACTTCAACACCTGCTTCTATCACAGCTTGTAAGGATTCATTTTCAGATTGAATCCACAATTCCCTTTGATCGGGAATAGATCGTGTTATAGCTTCTTGCAACCAATTTTGCTCTTGTTTGCTGAGCCGGTTCCAAAGATTTGTGTTGACTAAAATCAAATCAGGAATCATCGTGTGTTCGTCAATTATATAATATTTACACACTTCATAATGTCTTGATAAATAAAAACTGGGAGGGTTGTTTTCAGCACCGTCAACCACCCCTTGCTGTAGAGCGGTGTAAAGTTCCCCCCACGAAATTGGAGTAGGGGACCCACCTAATTGTTTTACCATTTCTAATGCAGAAATACTTTCTTGCACTCTAATTTTTAAACCATTTAGATCCTTAGGTGTTGTGACTGGTCTTTCTCTTGTATAAAAGCTCCTACTACCAGAATCATAATAGCCCAATCCTTTCAGCCAGAAACTTTCACCTTCTTCAAGGAGTTCTTTCCCAATGGGCCCGTCCAAGACTCTAAAAAGATGCTCTTTGTCTTCAAATAGAAAAGGGAGCCCGAAAATTCGTAATTTAGGCGCAAAATTTTCCATTACAGCTCCAGACACTTTTGTCATATCAAGACTACCAATTTGTAGCAGTTCCAAACATTCTCTTTCACTTCCGAGTTGTTGGTTCGGATAAATTTGAAGTGACATTTTTCCTTGAGAAATTTCATCCAAATAACCTGCTGCTTTTACCATAGCTTTATGAACTGAATGGGTCACATCTAGACCATGACCAAGTCGGATAATTCTTTTACTATTGACATTATCACAATCTAAATAAATAAGAGCTATTAAATGTATAAACAATAATTTAAACGTTCCATTATTTAGCTTTAAGTTTCCTGATATTGACAATTGTTTTTGCTGTATTTTTTTCAAGTGTATCAAAATTTTGAGTCTCTAGAATGGTTTTTGAAATTAATTTTGAACCCATTCCAACTGAAGTCACTCCAGCTTCAAACCATAGTTTTAAATTTTCTGGATCTGTACTCACTCCACCAGTGGGCATAATGCTTGTCCAAGGTTGTGGACCTTTGATTGCTTTAACAAATTCGGGACCATAAATATTTCCAGGAAAGAGTTTTACTATTTCAGCACCCATTTCTTCTGCATTAGCAATTTCAGTCAAACTACCGCAACCAGGTAACCAAAGTACTTTTCTTCTATTACATACGATGGCAATATCTTCTCTAAATACAGGTGTTACTATAAAATTCGCACCGTTTTGCATGTAATAGCTAGCTGAAGAGGCATCAGTGACAGAACCTACACCCAAAATCATTTCAGGTAGATTTGTTGAAGCGTGGTCAATTAGATCTCGAAAGACTTCATGTGCAAAATCCCCCCTATGAGTAAATTCTAAAAGGCGAGCCCCCCCCTTATAACATGCTGAGAGAACTTTTTTAGCCAATGCTATATCGTGATGATAAAATAGGGGAACCAAACCGCTCTCTTGCATTTCGTTGATAACTTGATGTCTTGTAAATTGTGCCATATTCTTATTTAACGTGCTACTCTTCCGGAAGCATCTCCTCCCATTAATTTTTCTACTTCTCTAACTGTGACCAAGTTCGCATCTCCTTTGATAGTGTGTTTTAAACAAGAGGCTGCTACAGCAAAGTCTAACGCCTTTTGATCCTCGTTAGGATAAGTTAAAAGACCATATATTAAGCCACCCATAAAAGAATCTCCACCACCCACACGATCTACAATATGCGTGATCTGATACTGTTTACTTTCAAACATTTTATCTCCATTAAAAAGTACTCCAGCCCAAGTATTGTGAGAAGCAGAAATTGAGCCTCTAAGGGTTGTGATGACTTTGCTTGCTTTTGGGAATTTTTTCATCATCTGTTTGCAAACATAAAGAAATTTTTGTGCAGACACTTGTTCACCCTCTTTGGTGACATCTAGACCGTCTGGTTTTATATTAAAATGCATTTGAGCGTCTTCTTCATTCCCTAATATAACATCACAATAAGAGGTTAATTCTGTCATGATCGCTTCGCGGTCACCTTTGTATTTCCATAATTTTGCTCTATAATTAAGATCAGTTGAAATTGTTATGCCCATCTCACTGGCGATTTTAACTGCCTCAAGGCAAGCATCAGCTGCTCCCTGAGAAATTGCTGGTGTAATGCCGGTCCAATGAAACCACTGTGTTTTTTTAAATATTTTTTTCCAATCGATCATGCCAGGTTCAATATTTGCCATTGCTGAATTGGCTCTATCATAAACAACTTTACTGCCCCTGTTCACTGCGCCTGTTTCTAAAAAATAAATTCCTAAGCGGTCTCCACCTCGCAAAATGTGTTTCGTGATGACACCTCTCTTGCGCATTTCCATCAAGGCACATTCACCAATGTCATTTTCTGGCAAACGTGTCACAAAACTCACAGGAATACCATAGTTGGCCAGTGATATTGCCACGTTTGACTCTCCTCCTCCATAAATAATATCAAAAGATTGTGTTTGAGAAAAACGTAAAAATTGCGGAGGTGCCAATCGAAGCATGATTTCACCAAAAGTCACTACTTGTTGCATGTTAAATTCTAATTGGTTGTTAAATATAAATTAAAAGTTAAAATAATTTTTAGCATTGTAATAACAGATATCACTTAGAATTTTTCCAATCCAATCTTTATCATTGGGTAAAAGCCCTTTTTCTATATCATTTCCAAAAAGAGAACAAACTAATCGTCTAAAATATTCATGTCTTGGGAAAGATAAAAAACTTCTAGAATCAGTTAGCATACCCACAAAACAGCTTATCAGTCCCATATTAGAAAGGGTATTGATTTGATCGGTCATGCCATC
>MDTB01031479.1_pt1 | contig 27873 bp, 28 predicted proteins | sample 811161 | NCBI WGS metagenome assembly MDTB01 (sample SAMN05326650, study PRJNA326480) | marine metagenome | isolation source: seawater | place: Mediterranean Sea | collected 2009
CCGGTATTTTCGTGAAAATTCTGTTATTTTTGGACTCGATAATAAGCCAAAGCGTAAAAAAACTTAATTCAGTTGCTGGAGAAATTAGAATTGGGTCATAAATAAACAAAAAATTACTTGATTTTGTAATAAATGTAATTTAACCAGTAGATATAATCCTGAATAAAAATAGTCATTATATGATTTGAATGGCCTTGACCCAAAGGAACTTATTTGCATATTTGTTTTAGGAGGAATTTACATGATTGAGGATCTTCATACTTCCTGCTCGGGTTCCCACGATGAGGTTATAAAAGCTAAAAAAAAAACTTCTTTCACTTTTTAATGAATACAGTTGACGATTTACATCATTCTTTATCACAGCAGACCATAAATCCACTTTGTGATAAGTCTAAATTGTTCTGGAATACACATTCACGAATCGTTTGTTGTTTTAGAGAAGAATAGGGTGCATAAAGCGACTAATTCCAAAAAAGCTTAAGTTTTAACAATTTACTAATTATTTGACTGCTAGAAATTTCAAAAACACTGCTTCTTTAAATTAAAATTTTACTTAAACAGCACACAACTTTACTAAAGAGTTTTTTTATGCAATACTTTAGTAGGTGTTTATTTAATAATTTAACTAAACTTCATATACTGAGTGAAAGCTCAAAAGGCTTAATCTCTCGTCCGTCATTATAAATTGACTTCAAGGAGAAAAAAATGATCAAAAATCATTTTCTAGTTTTGAAAAAATTGTCTTCTATTCTAGCTTCTAAAGTAAGTACTATTCCTCTCGATGTTTATTCAAAATTCGCCCAAAGTTTTTTGATTTTTTTGGCTTTAGATTTTGCTTTAGTTTTGATTCTGCTAGTGGGTGGATACATAAATTTAGGGCTTATTTACAAATAATAAGAAGTTTTTAGCATTTTTTACTCCAATACAACCTATTGTTTTTTTGTGTTTTAGTAAACTATGCTCACTTTAAAATTAATTTGTTGTTCATTGACGGCAGGATTTTGCCTGGCTTCAAATGTTGATTCTTTTCAGCAATATCCGAAAAATAAATTTATTCAATTCATTATTTGTTTAATATCAAACCATTAATTATTTAAAAAATGTAATTTTAACTTTTCAGAATTCTGTTTTAATAATTTTTTATTCAGCAAACAATAATTACGGTTTTAAAGTTAATATGTTTATTTCTGTGTTACCAAATTATTTCTAAAATACATGGACAATGACCAAACATAATTCAGAGGAAATAAAAATACTTGATGGTAAGGCAACCATTTATACAAACCAATATAATGTTTGGCAATTCAGATTTTGGCTACAAAATGATGAGAAATATGTCAGAAAAAGTTTAAGGACCAAAGAAAAAATTCATGCAATAGTCTTAGCTGAAAAGCTTTATCATAAGGTTCAAAATGAGCAGGATAAAGGTAGAAAGTATTATGCGATTTCTATATTTGAGGCTGTAAAAGGCTATGTTACAAACCAAAAACAACGAATTGGTAAAGGTGAGTTTTGTATAGATAAAAGTAGATGGAAAACTATTGAAACTCATATGCGAACCTTTTTAGAATATGTAGCTAAAGACGACAAAATTACAACTCTTAACAAAGAGATTTTAAGAGAGCACAGAAGACTTGGGGAAAAATCGAACTATGTTTCTTTTAGGAAAAATAAAAAAATAAGTGATAGTACTATCAAAAGTGAGATGATAACTTTCAATAGTTTTATGAGATATTGTTATGAAGTAGCCAAAACTACTGATTTTAGAAGCTTTAGTTATCCTCAATTGATTAAAAGGGGATATTCTATTGATGAGGAAGAAATAAAAAAAGCTACATTTTCAAATTCTGACTATAAAAAATTTATATTTGGAATAACTAAATATACATCCCGAGAAAATACAAAGCATTTAAGTTTTGATGAGGTTTTCGAACGAGAATTAGCATGCCATTCCTTTTTATTTGCTGCAAATAGTGGGCTTAGAAGCAGCGAAATCAGAAAGCTGCAGTGGCATAGTATCAAGACTTATAGAAATACGACTGCAAGGGGCCACAGTGGAATTTTTGCCAGACTAAAAGTTGAAAAGAAGACTGGCCAAGTCAGAAAAACAAGGACAGTTTATTGTAGAGGAGGTGAATACATTGATAGTTGGAAAAATATTTGTATTGGGTTTGGAAGAGCAACTATAGGTATAGTTTTTAGCAAAGATGGCAGAGAATATAGCCGAGTAAATTTACATAAGCACTTCACAAATATCCTTCACCTAAGTGATATTGATCTTAACAAAAAGAAATTAACTCCACACAGCTTACGGCATTTTATGATTACAGAACGAGTTAGAAGTGGATTCAGTTTTAATCAAGTTGCTGTTATGTGCGGGTCAAGTGTTAAACAAGTTGAAAGCACTTATAAACACTTAAATGATGAACTAATGAGCTCAAGCTTGAAAGCAGATTATATTGAACTTGAAGATGGTACAAGAAGAGTAGTTTGAAACTATTAATCTCATTTTTAAAAATAGTTTAAAACTATTAAATTTATTAAATTTTTTATTTATTTGTAAAAAAGTTATAAACATTCCACTAATTTTATAATTTTTTCTTTTACAAAGTACTTACAAAGTAAAAATTATCTCGATAATAAACAATACTTTACTCGTAAATAACTATTCAACACAAATAAAATTTAGATCGTAAGCTATTGATTTAATTAAATATTAGTGGTTGCAGATTTTTTTTGCTCCTGTTACATTTAAAAATTGATTAAAAAATTATTTCCCAGAAAAAAAGTTTAAAAAAGTGACTATGGCAAGAATTTGAAAGTTGTTTGGTAATCAAATATTACTCGTAAGTATTAACGAATTAGATTTTCATATGAATTGGTTTTAATAACCGTATTTTTTTGATGGATTATTTAATTGCATATTTTAATATAAGGGAGGTACAAGATGACTTATGACACACAACCGATAACAGATGCTGCTGGTGAGGCATTTAATGCTGCCTTAGAAGGAGGATCTCTTCCAGAAGTTGCTTTCGAGGCCGGAGCTGAAGCAGCAACCCAAGTAATGGGCGATATGGGAGCTCCTCCACAGATGATTGAAGATGTGATTACGGAAGCTAGAGGTGATTTTGAATCAGGTATGAATGAAGGTATGTCTCCTGGAGATGCCTTTGAAGCTATTGATACGGGAGGTTTAGGGCCAGATATGGGTGCTATTGCAGATGCAGCTCATGAGGCATTCGAAGAAGCAGTCGAAGGCGGAGCAAGTCCTACTGATGCCTTTGAAGCTGCAGCCGCAGCTGCAGGGGAAGAATGTGCTAACCAAGGGATCCCTCCAGAGATGCATGAAGAGGCAACTGCCTCTTTGAGAGAGGATTTTAATGAGGCAATAGAGGCAGGTGTAGATCCAATGGAAGCCTTCGATGCCCTAGAACCTCCTGGTATGGATGAGGGTATGGGTGCTGAGTATGCTGCTTATGATGCACCGCATTTGGATGATCCAATGACTGAGTCAGTTATTGACACTGCAGCTGGTGGAGTAGCCGAACCTGTGGATGGTGGACCTGGAGGGCTCGGTCACGGAGAAGCCGGACCTATGGATGGTGGAACTGGTTATGGGGAACAACCTGGTGGAGCAGCTGGTACTGAAGGACCTGGTGGTGAAGGATATGCGCCTCCTCCAGGAGAATATGATGCTGGGGCTGAACTCGGACCTATGAATGAAGGCTTAACGGGCACTGAGGGACCTGGTGGTGAAGGATATCCGCCCCCCCCTGACACTGGTGGAATGGACGCTTTAGAAACTGCTATGGGTGGTGGGGAAGAGTATGCTCCTCCTCCTGAAGCCTCTGATGTTGCTATGGATTCAGCAATGACACAAAGTGCAAATGAGGATTATGTTCCTCCTCCTCCTCCAACGGATACCGGTGGTATGGATGCTCCTCCTCCTCCCCCTGCAGATACCGGTGGTATGGATGACGCTCCACCACCACCTGATGACCCAGGAGCAATTGGATAGCAATTTCTACAGAACCAAACGGGCTCAAAGCCCGTTTGTTATTCTTTTATTATTTAAATTAAAAGTATTTTTTAAATTATTTTTTTTGCTTTTAACGAGATTAGTCAAATCCAAATATCAGAGGAACAATCGCCGCCAGGATATCTTGTCTCGTGAGCTCTGGATGGACCGTTTGGTTCTTTGGAAAAATCTATGATAAAGTTTTCTCGGACTTTCATACCTCCATTATCAATATCGCAATCAACAATCAACATAACGCCTCCATTATTCTTCATTTCAGGATAAAACTGATTATCCCAAGTAGAAAATAAGGATGTTGTTACAAATAAGCGCTTACCATCTAGTGAAAGTTGAATCATTTGTGGAGCCCCATGAATTCGGACACCATTAACTATTTCAGCTTTACCCAGCATTCCCCCCAACCAAACTTGACCTCTTAAAACTGGGTTTGAGGGATCTGAAATGTCATATTGACGTAAATCCCCATGTAACCAGTTAGAAAAATATAAGTATCTATCATCCATTGAAATCAGGATGTCAGTTATAAGCCCTGGCATGGGAACAGGTAAAATACCATTATCAATTGATTCGACATCAATGATTTTTTCTATTTTAATTTTTTGATTTTCATCTTTGTACCAATGAAAAATATTTGAACTAAGTGTTGCTCCAACAAATCCGTGAGTAGAGTTTGGATTATGGTGAAATCTTGCCTCTAATGGAATCATTCCTTCCTCACCAAGATCGATTGATTTTTCGATGGACTTATTTTTGAAATTCCAAAAGTGTATATGTTTTCCATATTTTCCGTCAGCCACATCATTCAAATCAAATCCTTTCATGAATGTATTTGGTGCAGCCCATTCAGTTGAAACCATCATATTGTGTCTTGGTTGATACCAAAAATCATAACTAAAATTCATTCCAGTAATATCATTTTCCCATCTACCAATTATTTCAAAATCTTTATTCAGATGTAGATAACCTCCCGGAGCATTTCCATCAGCATCTCCAAGCATCGATACAATAATTTCAGATCCAAGACAATGTACTGTGTGAGGAACTGAAAGATTGGTTTTAGCTTTTATTTCTTCTCCATCCAATGTCTTAAATAGAACGGGAGAGCGAGGATTGGATGCAGTATCTACAATATAAAAATTGGTTGTTCTAAGTCCAGGTATTATGAGATATTTTCTTTCCATGGTGTTATCGTCATTACATGATGAACAAGCATTCCAACCCATATGATGCAGTTCGTCTTCTGCTTCGCCTAACTCCGTTCGACAAATAACACTCCCATAACTTGGGCTGCTTTCATCAACGTCTATTGTTGCAAGATAGTCTGGTTTTTTTATTCCAGTTCCAGTATAAATACAAATCGTATAGACAATTTTTTCACGTTGAGCTTTAATTGCATCTTGTGGTGATGAGTAACCGGGACCTAAGCAACAAGTTTCTTTAATCTTGGACATTCATAACTTCCTTTGCATTACTTTTTTAATCAGAATTGAAAATGAATTAAAATTAAACCTGATAATAACTTTATTGATCATTTTTTATAAAAAAAATTCACTTTTATCTAAAATTTTCTGAGTATTAAACAAAATAAATAATAATTTATTTTTTGGTATTGACTAAATTTTTTTGAGTTAAACAGTAAATATTATTATTTCCACACTAAACTAATTAATTAACTAATTTAAAGCTATCTTAAAACATATCAAATGAATAATGTGTACGATTATATTATTGTTGGTGCTGGCACAGCTGGTTGTGTACTTGCAAATAGACTTTCATCTGATCCGAACAATAAAGTTCTTCTCCTTGAGGCAGGAGGAAAGGACAACTATTTTTGGATAGATATTCCTGTTGGTTACCTTTTTACAGTAGGCAACCCTAAAACAGATTGGTGTTATAACATTGAAGCTGACCCAGGTTTAAATGGCCGCTCAATTCTTTATGCAAGAGGTAAAGTCCTTGGAGGGTGTTCTTCAATCAACGCTATGATTTATATGCGAGGTCAAAAAACAGACTTTGATTATTGGAAATCCCAAGGTAATAGGAACTGGGGCTGGGATGATGTACTTCCAATGTATAAGAAATCTGAGGACTATCAACATGGCGCTGATGAGTTTCATGGGGTGGGAGGTGAATTACGAGTGGAGGAAAGGAGAGTTAATTGGGAAATTCTTGATTCTTGGCGTGATGCAGCTGAAGAATGTGGAATTAAAAAAATAAAAGAATTTAATAGAGGAGATAACTCCGGTAATGCATATTTTCAAATGAATCAACGAAAAGGAACTAGGTGGAATGCAACTAAGGCTTATTTAAGACCCGTAATTAAAAGAAAAAACTTAAAAGTCATAACTAATGCTCACGTTATGAAAATAAAAATAGATACTACAAACGGAATTTGCAATGCTCGTGGAGTTATTACATCTATTAAAAAACAATCACCAATCATTTTTTCTGCAGTAAAGGAGGTAATTCTCTCTGCAGGATCAATTGGATCACCACAAATCTTGCAGTTATCTGGAATTGGTGATGGGTCATTACTAAGTAAATTCGGAATTCCGTTAATTCATGAACTAAAAGGTGTTGGAGAAAATCTACACGATCATTTACAAATCAGAAGTGTATATAAAGTTCATAATACCGTTACTCTTAATCAACGTATTAATTCATTATTTGGCAAAATATTGATGGGTTGTGAATATTTTATTTATAAGACTGGACCACTGACTATGCCACCATCACAACTGGGAGCATTTGCAAAGAGTGACGAGACACAAACTTCCCCAAATATGGAATGGCATGTACAGCCTTTATCTTTGGATAAATTTGGTGAGCCCCTCCATTCATTCAATGCTATAACCCCAGCTGTTTGTAATTTAAGACCAACAAGTAGAGGTCATGTTCGGATAAAAAGTAATGATTCAAGAGATTACCCGTCCATTACCATGAATTATTTATCTACGTCCGAGGATGAAAAAATAGCTATTTCTGGTTTAAAATTTACAAGAAGAATTATGTCATCACAGGCATTAAAAAAATATAACCCAATAGAAGTCCTACCAGGAAAAAAAATTAACACCGACGATCAATTACTATATTCCGCAAGAAATCTTGGAACAACAATTTTCCATCCTGTTGGTACTTGTAAGATGGGCTCGGACTCTTGTTCGGTTGTAAATGACAGGCTTCAAGTTCATGGAGTAAAAAACTTGCGAGTTATTGATGCATCAATAATGCCCAGAATTACCTCTGGTAATACTAATGCACCAACCGTAATGATTGCAGAACAAGGATCTACTTTCATACTTAATGAAAAGTAACTACAAAATGTTAAAAAACATAAAATTAAATAATATATTTTCTTACTTACAAAAACTGCAAAAGAACTGAAACAAATTAGAGTCCAATTTTTTAATTACTGATGAGGCACAAAATGAAATTAACTGTATATTTAGCTGGAGAAATTCATACTAATTGGCGTGATTTAATAATATCTGAATGTCAAGAACTTGGTTTAGATATAAATTTTTTATGTCCAGTAACAAATCATCAAATATCAGACGATTGTGGGGTGATGATAATGGGAAAAGAAGATAAAAAGTTTTGGCATGATAACAAAGGTGCTAAGTTAAATGCTATTCGAACAAGAACTGCTATTCAAAAATCTGATCTTGTTGTTGTTTGTTTTGGCGAAAAGTACAAGCAATGGAATGCAGCATTTGACGCTGGCTATGCTACTGCACTTGGTAAAGCTATTATCGTAATGCATAACGATGAACAACAACACCCATTAAAAGAAATTGATGCAGCTGCATATGCTGTTGTTAAAACTCCTAACCAGGTATCAGATATTTTATGCTACGCAAGTAGTGGAATTATTAAAGAGAAAGAAACTGTTATTTGACTCTCAGATTTTTAAATTAATTTGCTTCTTCAAGTTAATTAAAATTCCTTTCTCTTAAGAATGTATTATAAATTTTTAAAAAAAATCTAGTATTCCAATATATTTATTTATGTCAAATTCGATAGTGCCAGTTTCAACATTAGTTGCTAATGCCAAAAATCAAATTGAACTCGTTTATCCTTTTCTTGCTAGAAAAAAAACTGCTTGCTCAAGTGTTTTTTTTGTTGATATTCGCGATATCCGAGAATTATGGAAAGAAGGAAAAATTGAAAACTCTTTTCATGCACCACGCGGAATGTTAGAATTTTGGGCTGACCCATCCTCTCCATACTACAAAAAATTCTTTACTTTAAACAAATCATACATTTTGTATTGCGCTAGTGGTTGGCGTTCTGCTTTGGGTGCTTATACTCTAAAACAGATGGGATTTACAAATGTTTTAAGTTTAGAGGGTGGATTGAATAAATGGAAAAAATGTGAACTGCCAACAGTTTCTGTTGAAAAAACTAGCCTAACTAAATCTTCTTAAAAAATAATAGCAAACTAATTAAATATATTTTGAAAAAAATTCTCAATAAAACAATTTTATTAGCTGGAAGCACTGGTTATATAGGTAAATACGTACTTAAATTATTACTTTATAGAGGGTATAAAGTTATTTGTATTGGAAGAAGTTTAAATAATGATAAAAAAATATATGACTCAGAGCACCTAATTTTCCACAAAATAAATCTTTGTGCGATGTCTGAATTCCAAAAACTGGAAGTCAATTTCACTAAATTGGATGCTGTAATATCATGTCTTGGAACCAAAACTGGTGCAAAAAAAGACTCTTGGGATGTCGAATATCTCGCAAATAAAAATATTCTTGATTTTGCCACATCAAAAGGCTTAAATCGATTTATTCTACTATCAGCAATTTGTGTTCAAAAACCAAAATTAGAATTCCAGTACGCCAAGCTAGCCTTTGAAAAGAAATTAATTACATCGGGTATCAATTACAGCATTGTGCGTCCTACCGCTTACTTTAAGTCTTTAGCTGGCCAAGTTGATAGAATTAAATCCGGCAAATCTTTTATTTTTTTTGACAATGGTAAAAAAACCTCTTGTAAACCAATTTCTGAACAAAACCTGGCTGAGTTTATTTGTGATTGTTTAGTACTTAATGAAAGAAACAATAAAATTTTACCAATAGGAGGCGCTGGACCAGATTTTACCCCAAAAGATCAAGCAGAATTAATATTTAAAATATTAGCTCGACCTACCAAGGTTCGAAGTATTCCGAGCTACATATTTAAAATTTTTTCTTTTTTTATTTACCCATTTACTGTTTTTTCAGAAAAGTTAAAAGATCTCAGAGAATTTTCTCAAATTGGATATTACTATGCTACAGAGTCTATGTTAGTTTGGGATAAAAAAGAAAAAAAATACTCACCAGATGATACACCTGAATATGGGGACGAAAGTTTAGAGGATTTTTACAGAAAAGTAATTGAGTATGGAATGGATGGTCACGAACTGGGAGATCATAAACTTTTTTAGTATGTGTTGCTCAAATACAATTATTAATTAGTCCAGTAAGAGTTTCTGACCATGTATTAATGAAAGAAATTTTTTCGGATTTATACCCCTTCTTTTAATTTCTGCCAGTAATCTTTTTGGTGGTTCATCAAGTAATTCGGTGGTTAATTTAAATGTCCCCCAATGTATAGATACAGCCTGTTTTGCTGATAAATCTTCAAACACTCGAACTGATTCCTCAGGATTGATATGAGATTGTTTCATGAAGTTCCTTGGCTCATAAGACCCTATAGGGATAGCGGCTAAATCAGGACTGCCTAGACGAAGTCTCGTTTCAATAAAATCATTAGAATATCCTGTATCACCAGCAAAATAAAAACGGTATTTTGGCCATTCAACCATCCAACCCGTCCATAATGTTTTATTCCTATCAAAAAAAGAACGAGATGACCAATGACGAACAGGAGTAGAAGTGAATTTAAGTCCAGCAAAACTTGCAGAATCCCACCAATCTAATTCTTTAACTCTTAAAATACCGCTATTTATCAATATCGATTTAAGTCCCAACGGAACAAAATATCTAATTTCTGGTTGTATACGGTTAATCTTTTTTAAACTCTCGAGATCTAAGTGATCGTAATGGTTGTGAGAGATAATTACTGCATCAATTTTGGGTAAATCCTTGATTTCAAGTGATGGAGGAACAACTCTTTTAGGACCAAAAGGACTAAAAGGAGAAGCTCTAGGTGAAAAAATTGGATCCGTTAGGATAGTTACACCATCAATAGTTAATAATAATGTGGAATGACCAATCCAAACTATTTGACGACCAATTGGGCTATTTTTTTGTGACTTAGGATCAAGTAAAGGTAATCCAAATTTCTCGACTGGATCATTTGCTCGGTTTAAAAAATCCGATACAAAAGACATTATTTCAAAAGTAGATTTTGAATTTGATATGCCATTAGAGTTTTGGAATCTTTTGGTGTTGTTATTGAACTGAGGAGACTCAGAATAAATGATACTTTCATGATCAGTAAAAATACTACACCCTGGAAGCAAAAAAAAGATTGGTAAAACCATTCCGGAAAAAATATATACTGAAATATTCATAACCTTATTATTACAAAAAAAACTATTAATTTTATTTTTCTAAACAAATATGAATAATCTATGCATATATCACAATCCAAGATGTAGTAAATCTAGATCAGCCTTAGTTCTTCTGAAAGGCAAAAATTTGAATCCTAAAATAGTTTTATACCTAGAGAAAAAATTCACTAAGGAAGAGTTAAAAACTATTTTAAAAAAATTAAATATTACACCCAAAGATTTATTAAGAAGTACAGAAAAGGAATTTAAGGAAAAAGATTTATCCAAAAGCTCTTTGTCAGATAATCAAATTATTGAAATAATGCTTAATTGCCCAAAGTTAATTCAAAGGCCAATAGTAGTTAACGGTTCCAAAGCTATAGTTGCTAGACCACCAGAGAAAGTTTTTGAAATAATTTAAATTTGTATGTCACTAATTTCAATTAAATCAATAGAGTTAAGTTTTGGTCAGCCAAGTTTACTCAAAAACATATCGTTTTCAATTGGTAGTAACGAAAGGATTTGTTTGGTTGGTAGAAATGGAGCAGGTAAAACCACATTATTGAAAATTATCCATGGTGATTTACTACCCGACAGCGGAGAGGTTATATTTAGGAGTGGATTAAAGATTGCTCGACTTGAACAAGATGTTCCAAAAAATCTTAAAGGAAGTGTTTTTGATGTAGTTTCCCAAGGTCTAGGTAGAGTTGGTAGTTTGATAAGTGACTATAAAAAAGCCATAAAAAACCTTGAAATAAACCAATGTCAGAATTCTTACATCGAGCTTGAAAAAGCCCAACAAAATCTTGAAAGTTCAGGTGGCTGGAACACTGAACAAAGGGTGGAAAAAATATTATCTAAACTTAAAATAAATTTCAATTCCGATTTCTCATCATTGTCAGGTGGCTTAAAAAAAAGAGTATTATTGGCAAGATCATTAGTATTAGAGCCAGATGTATTGTTACTTGATGAACCAACTAATCATTTAGATATAGACTCGATAGCGTGGTTAGAGAATTTTTTAAAATCCTACAGGGCATCTATAGTTTTTATTACACACGATAGAACTTTTCTTAAAGCTATAGCAACAAAAATTATTGAAATTGATAGAGGCAATTTATATTTTTATGACGGTAATTATAATCGATATGTAAATTTAAGAGATAAGAGATGGAATGACGAGCAAACACAATCTGCTCTATATAAGAAAAAACTGGACCAGGAGGAAATTTGGATTAGACAGGGAATCAAGGCCAGAAGAACAAGAAATGAAGGACGAGTAAAAGATTTAAAAAAATTGCGTGAGGATTTTAAAAACAGAAGAAGCCGTCAAGGTAAGGTTAAAATGCTTATTTCTGATGTTGAAAAATCCGGAAAAATTGTTCTTGAAACAAAAAATCTAAGTCTAACTTTAGGAAGTAAAATTTTGTTTAAGGATTTTTCCTGCATTATTGAGAGGGGGGATAAAATTGGTATTTTAGGAGCTAATGGAGTTGGGAAAACTAGCCTTATTAATACTTTGCTCGGACACATTAACCCCAGTAAGGGTTCAATAAAAATTGGAACCCATTTAGAAATCGCCTATTTTGATCAGCTACGTAATTCATTGGATGAGAATTTGAGTGTTTTGGATAATTTATCGAACGGTAAAGAGTTCGTAGAGTTTAATAATTCAAAAAAACATGTAATAAGCTATATGCAAGATTTTTTATTTACACCTGAAAGAATAAGAACACCTATTAATGTTTTATCAGGTGGTGAAAAAAATCGATTACTTTTGGCAAAGTTATTTACTCAGAAAGCTAATGTTTTAGTAATGGATGAACCAACAAATGATCTTGATGTTGATACATTGGAATTACTTGAGGAAAAACTTCAATCCTATCAAGGAACTTTACTTGTCGTCAGTCATGATAGATCTTTTCTCAATGCAGTAGTCACTGCTTGTTTTGTGTTTGAACCATCAGGTTTGAATCAGTACATTGGTGGTTATGATGATTGGCTAAGACAAAAACCCATAGAAGATGAGGAATTGGAAAAAAAATATCTTACAAAAAAAACCCCAACAATTAAGAACATAACTATTCAAAATAGCAAGTTGTCCTATAAAGAAAAGAAAGCATTAGAAATGCTGCCAGAGAGAATTTCAAAAATGGAAGCAGAACAAGCTCAACTCAACATAGAACTTTCAAATCCAATTTTATATAAAGAAAATCCGTCAAAAGTACAAATAATTAAAAAGGAAATATTGGAATTAAATATAGAACTTGATAAGGCTTTTGAAGAGTGGGAGTTTTTAGTGAAGAAGGAACAAAATAACAATAGATAGTTTTAATTTTAAAGCTACAAAATTCAAGTTTTGATTATTTTAATGTGGGCATAGAAAATTGTATTCCTTCACGAATATCGCTGGACGGCCATCTTTGTGTTATGGTTTTACGCCTGGTATAAAAGCGTACGCCATCAGGTCCATAAGCAAACAAATCACCGTAAAGTGAATCTTTCCAACCACCGAAACTGTGGTAAGCAACAGGAACAGGTAGGGGAATGTTTATTCCAACCATACCCACCTTTATATTGTCTGTAAAAAATCTAGCAGCCTCTCCGTCACGAGTAAAAATACAAGTACCATTTCCGTATTCATGGTCATCAATTAAATCCATGGCTTCCTTCATTGTATTAACTCTAATAATTTGTAAAACTGGGCCAAATATTTCTTCTTTATAAGACAACATGTTGTTTGTAACATAATCAATCAAAGTGCCACCAAGAAAAAATCCTTTTTCGAAACCTTTAACACTAATCTTTCTTCCATCAACAATAACTTTTGCTCCTTGATTTTCAGCACTGTCAATATAAGAAATTACTTTTTCTTTATGTTCTTTTGTTATTAAAGGGCCAAAATCATTTTCAGAATCAGCATAATTGCCAACTTTTAATTTTTCCATGGCCTTTTTTAACTTTACGACCAATCCATTAGCTGTATCATTTCCAACAACTACTGCTACTGATAAAGCCATACACCGCTCACCACTTGATCCAAAAGCTGCACCTATTAATTGGCTAACAGCATTACCAATATGTGCGTCTGGTAAAACTATAGCGTGATTTTTTGCACCACCTAAGGCTTGGCATCGCTTACCATTTTTTGTTGAAGTACTGTAAATATATTTGGCAACTTTAGTTGAACCCACAAAACTGACTGCCTGAATTCTAGAATCATTTAAAATTGTATCCACAGCTTCTTTAGCACCATTAACAACATTTAAAACTCCATCAGGAAGTCCAGCTTGCTGAAGTAGCTCAGCAATGTATAAAGTTGAACTAGGATCTTTTTCTGAGGGCTTGAGAATAAAGCAGTTACCACATACTATAGCCAAAGGATACATCCACATTGGGACCATGGCTGGGAAATTAAAAGGTGTGATTCCGGCAACTACTCCCAGTGGTTGGAATTCACTCCAACTGTCTATGGATGATCCGACATTTTTACTATGCTCACCTTTTAAAATTTCAGGGGCAGAGCAGGCATATTCAACATTTTCTATGCCTCTTTGCAGCTCTCCTTTGGCATCATGACAAATTTTGCCATGTTCTTTTCCGATAAGTTCACAAATTTTTTTAGAGTTATTTTCGAGCAACTCCCTAAATTTGAACATGATCCTTGCTCGTTTTATTGGAGGTGTATTTCTCCATTCCGGGAAAGCATTTTCAGCGGAGTCAATTGCTTCCTTAACAGTATCGTAGCCGGCAAGTTGTATTTGACTCTCTACAGCACCTTTGGAAGGATTGTAAATATTATAGGTGGATCCTTGACGAAATACGACTTTACCATTGATTAGATGACCAATTGATGGGGTCAACAAATTGATCTTTTCAGACTTACTGTTCATGGTATCACCACTACTTTCAATTATCTTTTTCATATTTATTTTTTAAAAATAACCTTAAATACTCTAGTATATAAAGAAAAGTAAAATTTTTTAATTGTTATATAAAAAATCTCAAATCAAAAAAAATTTGCTCTTTAACTAAAAAAAAATTGCTCATGGGTAATAAATACTCTTATTGTTCATTTTTGATTGCAAAAAAATACCAAATTTATGTTTAAAAGATTAAGGAAATGTTGTTTATTAATAATTTTTAAAGTAAAAGTTTAACGTGAATTAGTTGTTAATGATGTGCAAATTTTTATTTACTAGTCATTACCCAAACTCCATTCCAATTCTTTGGAGGATTAGAAATCAAGTATTCACACCTTTCTATGTATATTTGAGACAGTTTATCTTTGGGGTGTATTTTGTATGCATCATTAAAAGATTGTATAGCTTTTTTCCACAATCCTTTCCTGAAATTATTAACCCCGGTTTTGAAGTATCCCAAAACCTCCATCACATTTGGAAATTCCTCGTCACTATAAAAATCTAACACCTCGTACACTCCCACCGGTTCGGTTTTTCCTTTAACAACTACAAGATCGACATCTCTAATTCTGTATATTCCTTTTAACTTTTTGAATGTAAACTCCGAAATCAATAATTTTGCAGCATATTGTTTACATGCTGATTCAAGTCTTGCAGCAAGATTTACACCATCACCAATCATAGTGAAATCCATACGTTTTAATGAACCAATATTTCCTGAGACAACTCGACCGGTATTTAATCCAATTCCAATTTCTACAGGGGGTAAATTTAGAGAAATACGTTGATCATTCCAATTTTTTAACTCTTGTAGCATTAAAATTGCACACTTTACAGCACGATCTGGGTCATCTTCTCCTGCTACTGGAACTCCAAATCCAGCCATTATTGCATCACCAATAAACTTGTCTAGCATACCTCCAGATTTGTTGATACATTCGACCATTATCGTAAAGTAGTCATTTAAAAGTTTTACTGTTCCCTGAGCTCCAAGTTGTTCTGTAATAGTTGTAAATGAACGAACATCTGAAAACAAAAGTGTTGCCTCAATGTCCTGACCACCTAGCAGCTCTGAACCTTCACCCATTAATTGATCCGCAAGTCCTGGATCCATATATCTTGACATAGTCGATTTCATTCTTTTTTCTGAGCTTATATCATCCAGCATAATCATTAAGCCCAGACTTTTATCTTCTTCATCGGCAAGAGGAAGTATCGTTAAGTTTATTGAAATATTGTATTTATCAAAATGTAACTCCTGGTCCATTACAGACTCTGGAATTTTTGTTTCCTTTATACGATCAATTCTTTCAATTACCCATTTATTAACCTCTCCAAAAAAAACTTTTGCCTGACTACCTATGAGATTTTTAGATTTAGTTTGAAGAATTCTTTCACAAGCTGAATTACAAGTAACTATGTTGTCATCAACATCTAATGTGATCACACCACCTGACATACTTTGAAGCATTGCATCATTATAATTTTTCATTTTTTGAACATCAGAAAACAGTTTTGCATTCTCTAAAGCAATTGCAATCTGGGCTGTAAATGCCTTTAATCTCTGCTCATCACCATCATTAAAGGGGCCACCTTTTTTATTTAATGCTTGAGTTACACCTATAGTTACACCTTTTTTGTTGACAAGGGGTACACATAAAATAGAACGGGTAAAATAACCTGTTTTCCTGTCAAATGAAGGGTTAAATCTTAAATCAGCATAAGCATGAGGAATATTAATTGACTTGTTACTTTGAAAAACAGTCCCTGCAATGCCAACATGATTTGGCAATCTAATCTCGGTTTTACCAAGACCTTGGCCAACTTGTGACCATAGTTCATTTGTCTTTTCATCATTTAAAAATAGTGTAGATCTATCAGCTTTTAATATTTTCGTTGCCTCATCCATGACTTTTTTTAAAAGAACATCTATCTTAATTTCACTCGTTATATCTGAAATAATATCTGTAAATTCAATCTCTTCTGCGTGAGATTTTTGAACCTTTTCAACATAAAGATTACTTTGTAAAGCAACGGCTGCTTGTGATGTGATAAGTTCTAGTAAAGATAAGTCAGCTTTTGTAAAGAAACCCTTTTTCTTATTTAAAACCTGTGTGCAACCAATAATTTCTCCCCTTACTGTTGTAATTGGAGTACATAGAATCGATTTTGTTTTAAATCCTGAACTTTCGTCAATTGAACTGTCAAAACGGGGGTCTGCATAAGCGTTTTTAATAATTAAACCTTTACCAGAATGAAAAACGCTACCCACTATTCCGCTATCATTCATAATTCTTATTTCTCTTCTATGCATACCCTTTGCAACTCTTGAATACAATTCATTAGTACTTGGGTCATTTAGAAATAAGGAACCTCTTTCTGCTTTCATTTCTTGAATTGCAATTTCAACTAATGACTCTAATATTTCATCCACAGTCTCCATTGCGGAAACTTTTCTGGAAACTGAGAGAAGAAGCTCAGCTTGTTGTAGTTTATTTTCTGATTTGGTTAAAAATTTCCTTTTGTTATTTATTAAATCTTTTGATTTTGGTAGTTTTTTAATTGCCATAATTATCCTAATTATTTTTTCTTTAATTCTAATTTTTCTTTTTCAACCTTCAATTCTTCTCGAAAAGAACTTATTTCTTTAGTTGAGTTAGAGATTTTTTCTTTTACAACTTCATTTCTCTCGAATTCGAACCCTTTCAATTAGATTTCTTAAAGAGTTAATAGTCAGTTTTAATTGAGTAATTTCAGATTCTCTATCTACAATTGCTTTTTGAACCTCCTCATCTTTTTGAATAGCTAAGGATTCTAATTCCTCTCGCAAAGAACTTACAGTTGATTTTAATAAATTAATTTCTCCGATTGAATTTGCAATCGCTTGCTGAACTGATACCTCCAACTTAATTTGAAGTTTCTCTAATTCACTTCTCATTGAAATTATTGAATTCTTTAACAAGGTAATATCATTATAGTTTTCAGCCCTCACTAACTGGATCAGCTCATTTTTAGATATTCTCTCTTTTTCTAACTCATCTCGTAGCTGTAACACAGAGTTTTTTAGATGACTGTTCTCTCCAGCTAATTTAGAAGCTGTTTCTTGAACCCGATCCTGGGTACCTAAATGAACTTGTTTAAGGTTTTTTTTAATAGTTTTATAATCACTCATTGATTAAGGCAATACTTAATTTGCTAGATCTAATAAAATTTACACTTTATTTTAAGTTATAGTTAATTATTAAGTTATAAATTTTTTTAATTTCAAATTTAATCTATATTTTATTTTTTAATTAATGGAGCTAAGAGTATTATTTCAAAAGAAAAACTTTCAGAATTCAATAATAATTTGAATTCCAAAAGAACCGTTGAAGATAATGTAGAATCTATTCCCGAAAGGTCCCTCGAGAATAATAAGATTTTAGAAAATTCGTCAAGAATTAAAGCATGGCAGGTCATTTTTCTGTCATTGGGTTTTTTTATTTCAGTGATTGTGTTTATTTCCCTGCTTTCCATGTTTTTAACTGGTTTTAGATAGCGGAATTAGTGTTCTAATAGTCTAATGAGAATTTATTTATTACTGGTAATTGTATTGCTTTTATCAGCATGTTCAACGCTTGATAAAGTAGCACTAGATTCATTTCTGCCTATTAATTCCAAAGAAATTTACACAACTATCATTGATAAAAAATTTGAAATTAAATTCAACGAGGATGGCAAGTTTATTGGCGTTAAAATAAGTCTCTCCGAAAAAATTAAAATTGATTTACCCGGTGCTAAAAATTTAGCGTCTTCGCGAGCCTTAGCTAAAGCCAAAAAAATTATATCTAATTTTATCGATGTAAGTGCTGATGGAGTCTACTTGTTACAAATTTCTGAAACTTTAAATATTGTAAAAGACAAAAAAAATAAAAGTAAAACAAAAGACATTGCATTAGTTTTAAGTGAGGATTTAAAGAAAAAAAAAGAATCAATTTTGAAAGCTTTTTACATAGATAGGGAAACCTACTTTATAGAAAACAAAACAATGAGCATTGTTGCCAAATCCAGTTTAGGGTATAACAAAATGAAGAAAAAACTCAGGGATGTTTTTGAATAAAACTCTTGCCTAAGTTAATGTTTTTAAATCTTCCCATCCAACCCCATTTGATAGTATTTATGGACAATTGATTCTTGGTTTTCTAACAACCAATCTATATCTGGTTCGTTTGTCATTGCTTTGTGAATTGCCTGGCTGGTAGCCTTTCTGTGTATGTCAAATAAAATCTTGTGATCTAAATTCTTATCATCGATAACACTTGGATTTAACCAAACAGAAACAATTATTCCTAGATCATTTGCTTTTTGTTTAGGTATATCTCCATTTCTAACTGAATCTAGAACTCCATTAGCAATAGCTCCCTGAACTGTCCCCATTAGAATATTAGTGTACTTAGAGTTTTTGACTGTCACTTTACTAACCATTAGCGTTGCCGGTTTAACCATAACGTCGGTATTAAGGATAGCGAGCACTTTAGAATGACCTCTAACTTGATCACCTAAAAGCATGGCGAATGCTGTACCAAAGGGACCATCTAGCTCTCCAATGGCAATTTCTGGCTCAGCAGCAGTGCCCGGAGGACCACCAGCAACCAAAGATTCACTTATCCTCATGGTAAACTTGGAAGTCAATTTAGTTTTCCTTTAATATAACCACAGTCGATAATAATAATGGTGAGCATATGCAGTTTAAAAATTAAGTGACAAATCAAAATAAATGGATTGATACATTTATTTTAATTACACTGTTAATAAGAACTCGATAATCAAATCAAACTATAGCATAGGATAAAATTTTACTTAATTAAATATAATCTCAATGAAAGCATCTACTAAATTATCATTCGCATTAATCTTTTCTTCAATAATATTGTCTTTTCACTATGTATGGATTAACAGATTTGAATTTATTACCTATGAAAAAAGTGACTCTGTTTTCTTTATTGTAAATAAATGGAATGGTAAAACATGCGCTGTCATGTTTAACGCTGATCATGCTCCTGTTTCAAAAAATAAAATGTTTGATTTTTGTCCTTCAGGTGAGCCAAAGAAAGTTAACTTACCTTAAATTTTGTGTGTGGATTATCTTATTTGAGATTTCAGAAATATCCTTGCAGCCACAAAGTCCCATAGTTAAATCTAATTCTTTATGTAATATCTCAAGAGCTTTATAAACTCCATCTTTACCTGCAGCTGCAAGTCCATAAAGGTAAGTTCTACCTATCATTGTTGCTTTGGCCCCTAGTGCAAGTGCTTTCAAAATATCTTGTCCGGATTGAATTCCACTATCTAACCAAACATTAGTATCTGACTTTAATGCACTGATAACATCTGGTAATGCATTGATTGAGCTTAATGTTTCATCTAATTGTCTACCACCATGATTAGAAACCACTAACACATCAGCACCGATTTTTTCAGCAGCTATTGCATCTTCTGGATCCAAAATACCCTTTAAAATAAGTTTTCCCTGCCACCAGTCTCTTATTCTTGAAACGTCATCCCAATTAAGTTTCAAGTCAAATTGTTCTCCAATCCATGCAGAAAGTTTTGAATTGTCAGTAACACCATCAACATGGCCAACTATGTTCCCAAAAGTCCTTCTCTGTGTTCTCAACATGTTCATACACCATAAAGGTTTGAGAGACATGTCAAATATATTTTTGATATTGATTTTAGGTGGACTAGATAATCCATTTCGAATATCACAATGTCTTTGGGCAAGCAGCTGTAAATCTAATGTCAAAACTAGGGCAGAGCACTCTACTGCTTTGGCTCTATCGATCAGTTTTTTGGAAAACTCATGGTCTTTCATTACATATAGCTGAAACCAAAAAGGGCTTAGTACATTTGTTGCCAAATCTTCAATTGATGTAATAGACATTGTTGATAGTGTGTATGGAACCCCAAATTTTTCAGCAGCCTTAGCTGCATGAATCTCACCATCAGGAAATATCATTCCTGTTAACCCGCAAGGAGCTAGTGCTAAGGGCATGCTAAAAACATTATTCATTAACTTTACTTTCGTTGATCTGTTGGAAATGTCTTTCATAACACGTTGTCTAAACTTGATTTCTCTAAAGTCACTTACATTTTTTTTTAATGTTGACTCGGTCCAGGAACCCGCTTGCATATATTCATAGAACATTTTGGGTGTTCTTTTTTTTGCTAATGATTTTAGCTCATCAATTGTCAAAATATTTTTAATATTCAAAGTTATTCGATCTAAAATGAAGTGAACTCGATTGTACCTTCTCTTCTTGGATCGGCACCGCCCTCGAGGTTGAATCCGGTTGTATTTTTTTTGAGTTTTATCCCATGTAATCCACTAAATTGTTTTTTAATTTTTATTGTATGTCCTAATTGTTTTAAGTTATTGGAATAATTTATTAGCTCCGAGTTTTTTTCTAGAATAGTATTTTTTCCTTGAACCAAAAAACGGGGCTCATTGATTGATTTCTGCATAGAGAAATTTAAATCTATTAATCCTACAATTGTTTGAGCAACATAACTAATTATTGATTTTCCTCCCGGTGAGCCAACTAGAGCATACAAATTCCCATTAGGGTCAAATATTATAGTGGGCGTCATGGATGACAGTGGTCTTTTACCGGGAGCAACCGAATTTGAGATTGGAAAACCTAAGTCGTCTAAATACTTAAAAGAGAAGTCAGTAAGTTGGTTGTTCATCATCATACCCTCTGACATAATTCTAGAACCAAATGCTGATTCAACAGAGCTGGTCATTGAAACTGCATTTCCAAACTTATCTATTATTACGAAATGTGTGGTTGAATTTGCTAAAATTTCATCATTCAAACCTAACTCGTATCCGAGATTTAATTTACCAGGATATATTTTTAAAGCCTTGGACTTTAATTTTATTAATTTAGACCTTGAAGCTAGGTATTTTTTATTAATTAATTTTTTTATAGGAACTTCAACAAAATCAGGATCTCCCAAATACTTAGCTCTATCAGCTAAAGCTAGTCTTGTAGCCTCGGTCAATAAATGAATTTTTTTAATGTTATTTTTCAATAAACTAGAATCAAAATTCTCCAAAATTCCCAAGATTTGTAAAATAGCAATACCTCCCGAACTTGGCGGACCCATCGAACAAATTTTATATTTTCTATAAAAACCACATACTGGTTTTCTTTGTTTTGACTTATACACTTGAAAATCTTTTTTTGTAAGTAGGGTATTTTTATTTATTTTGAGTAAGTCGTTTATTATTAGCTGTGGAATACTTCCTGTATAAAACTCTGAAGCACCAGAGAATGCTATCTTAGTTAATGTATTCGCATAATTTGAATTTCTAATTAATGTTCCAACTGGTTTGGCTATAAATTTTTTTTTAGCCCCCAATTCTCTTGAATAATAGTAATCAAGTGATTTTTTATTTCTTGTTAAAAAAATATCACGTTTCACCAAAGTATAAAATCTTGGGGTTATATTAAATCCAGTTTTTGCTAGATTTATTGGGTAATTGAACAAGCTTTTCCAATCAAGTTGGCCGTATTTTTCATGAGCCTTTCCAAGCATAGCTGGTATTCCAGGAACGCCAATAGATAAACTACTTGTTACAGCTTTGAAAAATCCAGCCCTTGAACCTCTATACTGTTCAAAAACTTCTGGTTTGATTTTTAATGGGGCTTTTTCCCGACCATCAAAGCTGGTAACTTGATTGTTAATATTTGAATAGTGCAATAAAAATCCTCCGCCTCCCATTCCAGATGATTGAGGCTCAACTAAACCTAAAACTGCTTGAACGGTGACGGCTGCGTCAACAGCTGACCCTCCTTTTTCTAAAATGATTCTACCTGCTTCAGTCGCTAGGGGGTGTGCAGCAACAACAATGCCCTGTTCCTTATACTTCAAAGCATATAAATTTTGAAATGGATAAAAAACAAATAGTAGGAAAAAAAATTTTTTATGGAAAGCTCTATGAAAAATTAGCATACTTTAATATTGATTTTAAATTTTTAATACGTAAAACTTAAGTTTAAACTTTTTTAAAAAATATTTATGAACGATATCTTTTATATGAATCAAGCTATTTCTGAAGCAAAAAAGGCTGCGGAAATTAATGAAGTTCCTGTTGGAGCTGTAATAGTAAAAAATAATAAAATTTTGGCTAGAGGTTATAATCAGGTCATTAGTCTTATTGACCCTTCTGCCCATGCTGAAGTCGTTGCGCTTAAAGAGGCTTCAAAAAAAGTTCATAATTACCGACTGATTGATTGTCATATGTTTGTGACCTTAGAACCATGTTTAATGTGTGCCGGAATCATAATCAATTCAAGATTATCAAGTGTTACTTATGCTGCTTGTGAACCCAAAACTGGGGTTGTAGAGAGTAATTTAAGGGTTTTTGAGAACAATTCCCTTAATCATCATACAAGAACAAAGGGTGGTGTGTTAGATTTAGAATCTGCTGAGTTACTTAAAAAATTTTTCCTCTTACAGAGAAATCAAAAACTAACTAAAGATAATTGGGATAAAAATCAATTCTAATGTCACCATTTCATATAGAAATTGTAATTAACTCACAAAAATTGTTTGTTTTTAAGTTTATAAATCAGAGCTGGATAGAAAATACTGATAGATGGACCAAACAAATCCCTTTCAACCCAATTTTTTCAACACAAGTTTCCACAGCTGCTAATGGTGTAGGCCAAGAGCTAGATAGTTTTAAAACTCCTCTTGGTAAACATATAATAAGGGCTAAGATTGGTGAAAATTCTCCACTGGAATCAGTATTTGTAGGAAGACGCCTGACAGGTGAAATTTGGAATAAAAAACTATCTGAAAAGTTTCCTAACAGAGACTGGATTTTAACAAGAATTCTTTGGCTTAGTGGGATTGAGCAGGGTATAAATAGATTTGGATCTGTTGACACCATGAAAAGGTACATTTACATTCATGGAAGCCCACCAACTGTGCTTATGGGAAATATTGGCTCAAAAGGATGTGTTAGGATGAAAGGTAAAGATATAGTATATCTATTTAACTTGGTACCCGTTGGAACGACCGTTAATTTAAAGCTCTAATTCGTCTGGAGCAATTGCCTGAAGTGATAGGGCATGTATTTTTTTTGGAATATATCCATCTAAAATACTGTAGACCAACTTATGTCTTTGAACTCGATTTAAACCGCTGAACTTAACACTCACAACTCTCAAGTAAAAGTGGCTGCCGCCATTTTTTGCTCCTTCGTGACCTTTATGTTGATCACTCTCATCCCATATATCGATCTCAGTTGGTTCTAAGTTAGCTTTTAGCTTTTCCTCTATTTCTTCGATAAGTGTAGTCATAATTTCAATCAGCCTCGTTTTTTTCGTTTTCAAGTTCTTTGTACTTACTTAACCAAATAGCTTGAAAAAGAGTAAAAACGACAGTTAGACCAAGCATTCCAAATAATTTAAATTCGACCCAAAAATCAGTTGAAAAATTATTAGCAACCCAGTAATTTAAAATAGATAGGAATCCAAAAAAAATTGCCCAAACAGTATTTAACTTGAGCCATACCATCTCTGGTAATGTTAGATGCTTTTCCATTAAACTTTTTATTAAAACTCTACCGAAAAATTGAGGAATCAAAAGGCCCAAACAAAAAACTGCATAAAGAAGTGATGGTTTTAGTTTGATGAACTGTTCGTCCTGCAAAATTATAGTTGCACCACCAAATATTACAATCAAACTCAGGCTAATCCATTGAATTTTTTCAATTTTCCTCCCAGAGAATTTCATCAAACCCATCATAAGAATTGTAGTTAATATAGCTGAGCCCGTTGCTATGTATATATCGGTAAATTTGAATGCTAGAAAGAAAACAATAATTGGGATCCAATCAACTAAAACCCTCATTTACTAACCTCATTAATCTTATTACTGGGAACAAAACCAAGTGATACTGAATTTACACAATAGCGCAAACCATTTGGTGGAGGACCGTCAGGAAATACATGCCCAAGGTGAGCATCGCATTTTTTACAGAGGATTTCGACTCTTTTCATACCATGACTTTCATCGACTTCCTCTTTAATGGCTCCAATATTGATTTCCCTTGTGTAACTCGGCCAACCTGAGCCAGAGTCAAATTTATCATTCGAACTAAACAATTTTGTGCCGCAACATTTGCACGTATACACACCCTCATCATGATGATTCCAAAAACAACCGCTAAATGCAGGCTCTGTGCTTTTTTTTCTGGTAACCAAAAACTCTAGTTCACTGAGTTCCTCTTTATAATCTTGCTCTGATTTCAATTTTCCTTCCTTTATTAGGCAATTTTAGTTTTTGCTCAAAACTGTTTTCGATTTATTTTGTAAAGTTGCAACTGAACAATTAGGTAACTCAACTAAAGACAATTCAGGTCCTTGTTCTTCAGCTAAGATTAGTTTATGTTCACTAAATTCAATATTTATCTGATTCATGTGACATTGAACAAGCATTAAAGTTTTTTTCTCATTGGATGGAGTTACGTGATTAGAAATATCAACTACCTGTCCAACTTCAGTCAAAAAGTTATTCTTCAGGTTTTTTTGAAAAACTGGGCATTCTTTTTTAATTTCAATGTTTTTTAATTTGCTTTGCTTGACAGAAACCAATATAAGCCTTCTTTTTACTTTTCCAAGGTAATGTGTTCTTGCGACTACTTCTTGCCCAGGATAACAACCTTTGGTGAAACTAACAGCACTGTTTAAATCTAAGTTTACTGATTGAGGTATGAAGGTTTCTGAATTACTTTCATCAATCCACAAATTACCTGCAGATAACTCTGATGTTTTCCAAGTGAAATTATCAACTTCAATAATTTGGGATTTTTTACTTACATTTATTTCCTTAACTGTAGTTTTAATTAGATTATTATCACCAATCAACCAGGCTCTTGGACCAAAAACCTGACAATCAATATCCCTGAGTAAATACAAGTCATTAAAACTTAGCATTTTATTAACTTCAAAATCAAAATCTTCGCAATAAACACCTACAATGTTTGAATTGTTTGTTGCAACCGCTAAATTTACTTTTGCTCTGAGAATGAAAAGCTTAAGTCGATTAAAAACTTTTTTAATTATATTATGTGGCATTATTAAAAGATATGAGGATTCCTTCAATCTCAAAACCCTTATTAGTGCGACCAACCGGCCTTTAGGGTTACAGTAGCCACTAAGTTGATGATCTATAATTCCACTTTCCAATAATGAAATATCATTAGTAAATTGGCTTTGCAAGAATTTTAATGAATCATCACCGGATACTGAAAAATATGAAAAATCTGTTTTAAAACATATATTTGATAACTTATATTCATTTAATTTATTCATTTTTATGCTGTTTCAAAAATTTCTAGTATTGATATAATTTAATATACATTAATTTTAAAGGTCATCAATTGCGTCTATTTGTTAAATTTTTTTTAGTGGCCGTTTCTTTTGTGGTTTGCGCTGCAGCTTTATCATATTGGTGGATGCATGCACCCATCTTTGACGAACAAAACTTTACAGCAGAAAGCAAAGAATTAGTTGTCCCATCAGGATCATCTGCAAAGGAAGTAGGTCGCAAATTACATAATTTAGGCGCATCTACTGGACCAGAATTATTCTCTTTAGCTAGTAGAATTGCTGGTGTTCATAAAAGCCTTAAGGCCGGAGTCTATTCTTTATCATACGAGACTTCTTTGGCTTCTATTCTTGGTAGAATATCTGCTGGTGACAGTCTTCATGCATCAATTACTCTTTTAGAGGGTTGGACATTCCATCAAGTGATTTCCGAAATACGTAAGCACCCAGACATTAATAACATTTTTTCAAACCTGGATGTATCTCAACTTTCAAGAAAACTAGCCTCTGAAATGGGCTTGGAAACTTCAAGCATGGAGGGATGGATTTATCCTGATACATATTTTTTTCAATATGGTGCAAGTGATCATCAACTTTTGAAAAGAGCTGTTTGGCTACAAAAAAAATCACTTAATGATGCATGGAAAAATAGAAGCGATATTTCAAAATTAAACTCACCAATTGATGCCTTAAATCTTGCTTCAATTATTGAAAAAGAGACACAACATGACTCTGACAGGGAGATGGTTTCTGCAGTATTCCACAATAGACTAGCTATGAATATGAGACTTCAGTCTGATCCAACAATAATTTATGGCTTGGGAAGTAAATTTGATGGAAATTTACAGAGGAAACATCTCAAAACTGATTCAAATTATAACAGTTACATGCGTCTTGGACTACCTCCAACTCCTATATCAAACCCCGGTCGTCTAGCCTTATTAGCTGCGGTTAATCCAGCTAAAACAAAAGCTTTATATTTTGTTGCAAAAGGTGATGGAACATCTTTTTTTAGTAAAAACTTTCAACAGCATAAGAGAGCAGTTAACTATTATCAGAGAGGCATCGGCTCTCCTCCAGGCCAAAAAGTTAGATTTGAATAAGCAAAATAACAAAAGAAATATTGACTGTGGCAGGTTAATAGTTTTTGAGGGATTGGATGGCTCTGGTAAAACCACTCAAATACTTATGCTCAGTGAACACTTAAAGAGACTTGGATATAAAGTAATTACCACCAGAGAACCTGGAGGTACATCTTTAGCTGAAGACCTTAGAAAATTATTACTCAACAAAAGAATGAATGGAATCACAGAAATGCTAATTGCTTTTGCAGCAAGAAATGATCATGTGAACAAATTTATTAAACCTAAGTTAGACGAAGGTTATTGGGTTATTTGTGATAGGTTTTCCGATTCTACAAGAGCTTATCAAGGAGCTGGTAGGGGAGTTCCATTGAATTTAATTGACCTACTTTCTGAAAAAGTAGAAGAAAACTTAGAAATCAGTAAAGTTATTTTTTTGGATATTACACCAAAAAAATCCCAACAAAGAACTCTTAAAAGAAATTTTAAGCCTGATCGCTTTGAGTCAGAGAACAATGAATTTTTTCAAAGAGTTAGGGAAGGTTTTATAAAAGCGGCCAAAAAAAGGGGTACAAAATCGCTGTGGATTCAAGGTGACAAATCAACTATTGAGATATTTGACTCAATTAAACGATCAGTTCTGCAAATATGACCCACACCACAGATAGAGTTTGGCCTTCCTCATGGCCAGTTCATTTAAAAAAATCAATTCCAGATTTTCCACCTTCGATTATTTTTTTTGCTCCTTTTGGTTTAAGTTTGGAGAATTTTATCTGTGAAATTGCGGGTCACTTGTTGTGTAAAAATACCAACTCTCTATTTTCCTCCTGTAACAAGTGCCAATCCTGTATGTGGCATTCAAAAGGTCAACATCCAGACTTTAAATTAATACAAACAGCTGATCTAAAAAACAAAAGCAACAAGAAAA
>MDTB01174620.1_pt1 | contig 27866 bp, 21 predicted proteins | sample 811161 | NCBI WGS metagenome assembly MDTB01 (sample SAMN05326650, study PRJNA326480) | marine metagenome | isolation source: seawater | place: Mediterranean Sea | collected 2009
AATAGAAATGATGGGTGGTAAGCTAGGAACAAAAAAACCAATTCATCCTAATGATCATGTAAATAAATCACAGTCTACAAATGATGTTTTTCCGACAGCAATGCATATTGCAATTGCAATAAAAACAAGAGATAAGTTGCTTCCTTCTCTAAAAATACTTGAAAAAGAACTAGGCAAAAAAGTTATAGAATTTAAAAAGATTGTAAAAATTGGTAGAACTCACCTCCAAGATGCTACTCCATTGACTTTGGGTCAAGAATTTTCAGGTTATCAATCACAATTAAAAAAGTGTATCCAAAGAATTGAAAAAGCATTAGATGAAATATATTTTTTAGCTCAAGGAGGAACAGCAGTAGGAACTGGCTTAAATACTAAAAAAGGTTTTGATAAAAAAATAGTTAAAGAAATTAGTAAAATTACTAAACTTCCTTTTAAGATAGCAACTAACAAATTTGCTGCTCTTGCCGCTCACGATGAAATAGTAAATTTTTCTGGTACGTTAAATACCACTGCAGTTTGTTTAATGAAAATTGCAAATGATATAAGATTTTTAGGTTCAGGCCCTAGAGCAGGCTATGGAGAAATAGTATTACCTTCTAATGAACCTGGATCATCTATTATGCCAGGTAAAGTAAATCCAACACAATCAGAAGCGGTCACGATGGTCTGTGTTAAAGTAATAGGAAATCATAACGGTATTACAATGGCGGGATCACATGGTCACTTTGAACTTAATGTTTTTAAACCTTTAATTATTCACAATATTTTACAATCAATAGAAATTATGAGCGACTCTTCAAAGACATTTGCGATGTATTGCGTAAAGGGAATAAAAGCTGATAAAAAAAGAATTAAATCATTATTGGATAATTCATTAATGACGGTGACTGCTTTAGCACCAAAAATAGGTTATGATCAGGCAGCAAAAATAGCCAAAAATGCTCATAAGAATGGCACTACTTTAAAACACGAAATAATTAAGTCAGGAATATTAAGTAAAGAGGATTACGAAAAAATCATGAATCCAATGCTTATGACTAAGCCTAAATGAAATTAAGATCTATACACCTCTGACAAAAAGTTTTTTAATTTAGGTAAAGTAAATATATCGAATATATTATTTTGTATCACCAAATCCTCGAATTTTTTTTCGTAGAGTATTAAATTTTCTTTTTTAATACTTTTCTTTTTGTTTATTAAAATATTATTAATACTAATAGTATTGGATGAAATATTTAAAAATCCATCTAATTTAATTAAATTTTTATTATTTAGATTTTTATTATAATTAATACCAATTTTTTTTAATATTTTTTTTGACTGAATAATTTTTAGGATTAAACTGAACTTTAATTTTTTATATCCTTCATTTTCACTATAAAAACCATTTCCTTCAATACTACCCTCGTCAAAATTTACATAGCTTTTATACAATTTTATTTCACCATTTTTAAAATTTAATGAGATATCTGCACTTTTTATCAACTGTGAAGTAAGGCTATTTTTTTCAAGTTTAAATTTAATAAAACCGTTGAGTTTTTTATTTACTTTAAAAAGATTTTCTTTACTTAAATCGATATTTTTTAATAGTTTGCTAAAATTAAGATATTTTGAATTTAATATAAAATTAAAATAAAAATAAGGATTAAAATTTACAGTTCCATCGTATGAAGTTTGAACTATTGAATTTTTAAAGTAAGAGTCAAATATTTTAAAATTTTTATCTTTTTTAAAGCTAAATTTAAATTTATTCTTTAGGATTTCTAATTTCATTTTTCCTTTTAGTTTATCTGAATTAGAAGCTTCATTAAAATTAACTTCACTTCTTAAACCAATTTCGGGAAATCTAAAAATAGCTTTTTTATCATTGTTTTTATTTTTAAAATTTAAAATAAATTTTTTATTTAAAAACTTTCCTTTAAATAACAAATTATTTTTATTTCTATTGTTAAAAGTAATGTGATTTAAATTTATCAATTTGACTTTATTGTCTATTAATTGAAGATTGCTATTTTTAATATAAATCTCACTTTTTACATTTTTGATATATTTAACAAATTCTTCCATATCTTTAAATTCTAAGAATAAATTTGAATTTTTTATAGCTATTTTATTTATATTAATATTTTGAAAATTGTAAAATTGTCTAAGATTTAAAAATATCTTTATATTTGAGTTTCTTCCAACAATACTATTGTTGATTTCTAGTTCCGAATTAAAAATATCAAGATGTGGTTTTGGAAATATTTTATACTTTATTGTAGAATAATTTTTTACTTGAATATTATATTCTTTTAACAAATTTTTTTCTAAATAGACTACCTTCTTTTGATAATCAAATATTTTCGGAGTTAATAAAAAAATTGTTGAAAAGGAAATAGAAGCAATAATTATATATTTAACAAATACTATTGGTTTAAGTGAATCTTTTAATGAAGTTGTAGTTTTGTTTTTTTTATCTACCTTGAAAATTTGGGAAAATTTTTTAATTTTATTAATCATTTTTTAAATTTAAATTATTGGTGTATAACTAAAACTTATACACTTTATGAACTCTATAAATGAATTATTAGAAAATTTAAATAAGGAACAAAAAGAAGCCGTATTAAATACTGAAGGCCCAAATTTAATAGTTGCTGGAGCTGGATCTGGCAAAACAAGAGTTTTGACCACTAGATTGGCGCACATTATTAATCAAAAAAAAGCATGGTCAAGTCAGATACTTTGCGTAACTTTCACGAATAAAGCTGCTAAAGAAATGCAAAGTAGAGTTATGAAATATGCTAAAGGCTCTTCAAACTCAGTTCCTTGGCTTGGTACATTTCATTCAATTAGTGTAAAGTTTTTAAGAAGGCACGCTGAGGCACTTGGTTATAAAAGTAATTTTACTATTTTAGATACAGATGATCAAAAGAAGTTGATTAGAAAAATTGTAAAAGCAGAAGATCTCGATGCAAAGAAATTTGCTCCTCAATTTATTATGTATCATATTGATAAATGGAAAAATAAAGGATTATTACCCAAAAATGTAAAAGTTGAAAAAACAACATCTACCGAAAAAATAATTTTAAAAGTTTACGAAATTTATCAGTCTAAGATAAAAGATTTGAATGCTTTTGATTTTGGAGATTTAATACTCTTTTGTGTAAAATTATTTGAAGAACATGAAGATGTCCGTAGAATTTATACTAATAATTTTAAATATATCTTAGTTGATGAGTTTCAAGATACTAATTTTATACAAAACAAATGGTTGAATCTTTTAGTTAATGAAGAACAAAATATTTGTTGTGTGGGTGATGATGATCAATCTATTTATAGTTGGCGAGGAGCAGAAATTAAGAACTTTTTAACTTTTGATCAAATATATAAAAATTGTAAGGTTTTCAAATTAGAACAAAACTATAGATCTACAAAAAATATTTTAGAAACAGCATCAACATTAATATCTAATAATACAAACAGAGTGGGAAAAAAACTTTGGTCTTCCGCTAATCAAGGGGAGCTTGTTAAACTAAATTGCTACCAAACAGGAAAAGAGGAAGCCGAGGGTATTAGTGATATTATAGAACATAAATTAAAAAAAAAATATTCGTTGAACAATGTTTCTATTTTAGTTCGAGCTATATTTCAGACTAGAGAATTTGAAGAGAGATTTTTGAAAATTGGCATAGGATATAGAGTGTTAGGAGGAACAAAGTTTTATGAAAGAGCAGAAATTAAAGATGCAGTCGCCTACTTAAGAATAATCAATCAAAAATTTGATGACTTAGCCTTGGAGAGGGTAATTGGAGCTCCTAAAAGAGGAATTGGAGAAAGTACACTCCATCAAATTTATTCATTTGGAAGTAAACATAAGATCTCTCTAGAAGACTCCATAAAAAAGATGCTAGAGTTAGACAAATTTAAACCTAAAATTAAAACTAGTTTATCTCAGTTGATTAATTTAATTAATAAATGGAGAGAACTTTCTTTTAAAGTAAAACATTATGATCTTTTAAAAACTGTGCTTGATGAGTCTGGTTACTCCTCAGTGTTAAAAAGTAAAAAAGATTTAGAAAATGAAAATAGACTAGAAAATTTAAAAGAACTTTTAAGAGCCATGCAAGATTATGATAATCTGCAGGGATTTCTAGAACACGTAGCTTTGGCCACTTCAATTGATCAGGAGTGGGACGGTGCTAAAATTAATCTGATGACGATGCACGCGGCTAAGGGTTTGGAGTTTGATGTTGTTTTTTTACCAGGATGGGAAGAAGGAATGTTTCCTCATCAAAAATCACTTGAAGAAAAAGGCGATTTTGCATTAGAAGAAGAAAGAAGACTAGCCTATGTTGGAATAACTAGAGCAAAAAAAGAAGCTTTTTTATCTTTTGCGATGAAAAGAGCATATCATGGTGATTGGATAGATGCCCTACCTTCAAGATTTATAAACGAAATCCCTAATGAAAGTGTGGAAAAAAATGAAGTTGAATTAGATAGAAATGCAGATGACTTTGAATTCAATCAAGATAACTCGATAGAATTTGAAGATGAATATAGAAGTCCTGGATGGGAAAGATTAAAAAAAAATAAACAGTTAAAATGGAAAAAATAAAAGCTTTAAGAAAATTATTTAATCAATACAAAATAGATGGCTATATTATACCAAAAAATGATGAATTTTTTGGTGAATATGTTTCAAAAGACAAAGAGGATTTAAAATTTATTAGCAATTTTTCTGGTTCGTACGGTTTTGCTTTAATACTAAAAAATAAAAATTATTTATTTGTTGATGGTAGATATACTTTGCAAGCTAATATTCAATGTGGAAAAGATTTTAAAATTTTAACTATCCCACAATATTTTCCAGCAGATATTTTGAAAAATAAGAAAATATCGATAGGATATAATTCAAAATTATATACAAGGTCAACGTTGCAAAGACTTTTTCAAAAAACTGAATGCAGACTCTTGCCGATTCAAGACAATTTGATTACAAGAATTTGGAAAAGACCTTTGACAAATAAAATTAAAAAATTTTTTTTATTACAAGATAAAGACTCTGGCAAAAGTCACAGAGAAAAAATTTTGCAAGTCTCAAGATTTCTTAATAAAAAAAAGATAGATTTACAGTTTATATCTTCTAATGAAAATGTTGCTTGGACTTTAAATCTAAGAGGTTATGATACAAATTTTTCTCCTTTACCCAATAGTTATCTAATCATAGATAAAAATAGAGAAGCCACTCTTTTCTGTGATTATAAAAAAATTGATAATAAGATTAAATTAGCGTTTAAAGATATAAAAATTATAGATATTAAAAAAATTGAATTTTATTTAAATCAGATTAAAAACAAAAAAATTCAAATAGACAAATTTACATGTTCTATTTTTTTTAGAAGAATTTTAGAAAAAAATAACAAAATTTTCGAATTTAATGATACAGTATATTTGTTAAAAGCAATTAAAAATAAAATTGAGATAAGAAATACCGAAAAATCTCATATCTATGATGGAGCTGCCCTTACGAAATTTTTATTTTGGATTAAAAATAATTTTAAAGATAAAAAGATTACTGAAATGAGCGCCCAAAATAAATTATTAGAATTTAGAAAAAGTAATAAATTTTTTAAATCTCTCAGCTTTCCTACGATTTCTGGTTCAGGACCTAATGGTGCAATTATTCACTATAAAGCAAATAAAAAAACTAATAGAACATTAAAAAAAGGAGATCTATATTTGGTAGACTCAGGAGGTCAATACAACTTCGGAACTACAGATGTAACTAGAACTATTTCATTAGATGGTGTAAATTTTAATAGGAAAAATATTTACACCAGAGTATTAAAAAGTCACATAGCTGTTGCTTCTTATAAAATTAAAAAGAAAACAACCGGATCAGAGATAGATAAAATAGCCAGGAAACCCCTAAAAGAAATTGGACTTGATTACCCTCACGGCACTGGTCACGGAGTTGGGTATTTTTTAAATGTACACGAAGGTCCTCATGCAATATCAAGAGGTAATAAAGTTAAATTACAAGAAGGAATGATAATTTCTAATGAGCCTGGATATTATAAAGATGGTAGATTTGGGATAAGAATTGAAAATCTTGTAAGAGTAAAAAAAATAAAAAATAATTTAAAATTTGTTAATTTAACTATGGCCCCAATTGATAAAACACTGATTGAAAAAAAATTGCTGAATAGAACAGAAATAAATTGGCTTAATAATTATCATAAAACTGTTTTTAAAAAACTCAAAAAATTCATGAACAGATCAGAGTTATCAGATCTTAAAAATTGCTGTTCAAATATTTAAAATTTTATACCAGTCTTTTTCTTTAATAATTCGAATATTTAATTCCTTAGCTTTTTCTACTTTTTTTCTTGTAGGTTTAGAATCTCCCACGACTAAAATATCTAATTTTTTTGAAATAGAACCGAGTACTTTTCCTCCATTATTTTCTGCTAAAACTTTTGCTTCAGACCTACTTATCTTATTAAATGACCCAGTAAACATTAAATTCTTTTTACTAAATATACCTTTTTTAGTTGATCTTTTAAAATCTTCTACCTTTAAAGCCTCTAGTAACGAACTAACAACCTCAATATTTTTAGAATTAGAAAAAAAATTTTCTATTGATTTAATTTGAGTTTCTCCAATACCATCTAAGTTAACTAGGTTAGATAAAATTTCTTTTCGGTCATCTTTTTTAAATAACAATGAAAATTTTTTTATAGAGATGAAAAAACCTGCTAATATTTTTGCATTCTCCTGGCCTATATGTCTGATACCTATAGAATATATAAATCTATTAAGTGATATAGCCTTTGCTTTTTCAATAGCATCTTTTAAGTTATTAATTGATAATTTTCCCCAGCCGTCAAGTTCTGATATCTTTTTATAATTTAATTTAAATATATCTGAAGGTTTTTTTATAATTTTTAATTCCCAAAATTGCTCTACAACCTTTTTTCCAAGTCCGTCAATATTAAAAGCTTCTTTTGAAACAATATGTTTTAATTTTTCTCTAGCAGTAAAACTACACTCATAGCCTTTCACGCATCTTCTTACTGCATCTTCTTTATTTGTAGAAGTATTTACTTCTTTATATGTTTTTGAACCACAAAGACAATTACTTGGGAATATATACTTTTTACTCTTAGAGCTTCTTTTTAACTTATTAACTGAAACAACTTGAGGTATTACATCGCCTGCTCTTTGAATTGTAATCGTATCACCCACTCTTACATCTTTCCTTTTTATCTCATCCTCATTATGTAAGGTTGCATTTGAAACAACCACTCCTCCAACCGTTACTGGTTCTACTTTTGCTACTGGAGTTATTGCGCCAGTTCTTCCAACCTGTATTGTTATTTCTTTTACTTTAGTTATGGCCTTCTCTGATGAAAATTTATAAGCTATCGCCCATCTTGGAGAATTTGAGGTATGTCCCAATCTATTTTGTAATTCTAAATTATTAATCTTGTATACTAAGCCATCAATGTCATAATCAAGCGAAGATCTCAGCTGTTCTATTGCTTTATGTTGATTTTCTATTTCTTCTAAACCAGCTAATACTTTATTATTTGGGTTTATATTAAAGCCCCAATTTTTAATTGTTTCAATAAATTCAGACTGTGTTTTAAAAATCATAGGAGTTATTACTCCAAATCCATAAGCAAAATACTTAAGTGGAATTTTAGCTGTTTCTCTTGGATCTTTTTGTCTTAATGATCCACCTGCAGCATTTCTTGGGTTTGCAAATTTTTTATTTATTGATTTAAAATCTTTTTTTCCTATGTAAATTTCCCCCCTGATTTCTAGAATTTTTGGTACTTTTTTATCCTTTATTATTTTAGGAATACCTTTTATTGTTTTAAGATTTTGCAATATGTCCTCTCCAACAATGCCATCTCCTCTTGAAAGTCCTTTGGTAAGAGTTCCATTTTCATATATTAAAGATGCAGATATGCCATCTATTTTAGGTTCGGAAACAAGCTCTATATTCAATTCTTGATTATTTAAAAAATTTTTTACTTTGCTTAAAAAATCTTTCATATTTTCTATATTAAAAGCGTTCGAAAGAGACAACATTGGCTTTAAATGTTTTATTTTTTCAAACTTATTTGATGGCGCATAACCAACTTTATCTAATATAGAGCCAAATTTTTTTAAATAATGATAATTTGTCTCTAAAACTAATACCTCATTTTTTAATGTGTCGTATTCTTTATCGGTGACTATTGGGGAGTCTTTACTATGATAATAATTATCGTATTGATTAAGTAATTTTATTTTTTGCTTATATATTTTTATTACTTCGTTTTTTTCATTGCTCATTCTATCTATTTAATATTTTATTCATTGTTCTTTTGATTAAACCAGCATTCTTCTTTTTATCTTTTTTTACCTTTTTAAGCTTATAATTAGAATTTAAAATTTTATAAGATTTTTCGTACCATATACTTGTATTGTAGTTATATCCCAACAAAGCAGCTGCAGTTTGTGCTTCTTCTTCAAGGCCCACTTTATAGTAAATTTCAACTAGTCGATGAAGTGCTTCTTCAATAAAAACTGTTTCGCTATAATCACTTACAATTAATTTTAGTCTATTTATTGCAGGTATCCATTTTTGATTTTTTACATAGTATTTTGCAACATACATTTCTTTAGCAGCTAATTGATTATTGATTAAATCTAATTTAAATTTTAAGTCTAATGCGTACTCTGTATCAGGAAATTTTTGTATAAAGAATTTAATTTTTTTTTTTGAATCTAGTAGTGGAGTAATATCTTTTTTTTCATCTAAAATTTGTTCGTAAGAGTTAAGAGCTAGTAAATAGTGAGCATAAGGAATATTTTTATCGACTGGGTATCTTGCTATAAATCTTTCTAAATACAGATTTGCTTCATCATAAAAATTTATTAAATATAAACAGTAACTTGCCATTATAGAAGACTTGGCCGCAGACTCTATTTTTGGCATTATTTCCTCTGCTTCTTTAAATTTCTTTGAAGCAAAAAAATAATCACCTCTCTCCATAGCAGCTAACGCTGTTTGATAAGTTATAATAGCTTGATCTTTGCTAGTTGGAATATTCGTTTCTACTTCTTTCTTAGAACAAGAAAAATTAAAAACAAAAATTAAGAACAGTATAATTATTTTATGATTCATATAAATCATTCATATCAAATTAAATTAATTAGGTAAATTTCTTAGAAATGATTAAGCACTCACTGCAAGCTTATTTGCATCAATTTTAATATTTTTATTGAATACTTCTACATTGCTGACGTCTAATTCCTCATAATTAGAAGAATTTTTGAAAATTTCTTTTAAAAACATATTTGATAGATTGTGACCACCTTGTAAGCATTTAACACTACCGATAATTCTATATCCTGAAAGTAAGAAATCTCCAACTAAGTCTAGGATTTTATGGTTTACAAATTCTTTCTTATTTCTTAATCCTTCATCATTTAAAATTTCTTTATTTTTAACTACTATTGCATTATCCAAAGAACCGCCCTTAGCAAGGCCCATATTTTTTATTTTTTCAATATCTTCGTATAAACAAAAAGTTCTAGATGAATATACTTCTTCAAGATTTTGATTATGAAAACTAATTTTATTTTTTTGATTTCCAATTAATGAGTTACTGTATTTAAGTTCAAAGTCTACACTTAATCCACCGTTTGATGGATTAATTGAAATTAATTTATCTCCATCTTTTAATTCTACTTTTTTCAAAATTTTTAAAAATTTTCTTTTTGTTTTTAATATTTTAACTCCAGCACTTTTTATCAGCTTAACAAAATCTTTGGATGATCCATCCATTATCGGCATCTCTTTGCTATTAATTTCAACAATAGCATTGTCTATTCCTGTCATGTAAAAAGCAGCCATTAAATGTTCAATTGTAGAAACAGAATTGCCGGAAGAATTTGTTAGAGTTGTGCAAAGTTTAGCAGAAGTCACATTTTTGAAGTTGGCTTTGATTAGATTATTTTCTTTTAAATCAACTCTTTTAAAGATTATTCCTGAGTTATCCTCTGCTGGGACGAGTCTTACACTGGCATTTAAACCTGAATGAAGACCTATTCCCTCAAAATTTATAGGTTTAAGAACTGTTTTTTGATACAAGTTTTGCATGAGTCTTTATACAAAAAACTCTTAAAAACATTAAAACAACTAATGTTTCAAAAAAATACCACTTATGAGGCTATTTGAAAAAATTTGAGAAAATCCTTGTAATTAAAGACTTTTTGGTTTGAATGATTGGGATTGCCTCTCTTTCCCATCCTTTACCTATAAGCTCAGCTGCAGATAAGCAGGATATTTCGGGTTGCTCTTTAATTTTATCGATGAAATCAATTTTATTATTTTGCTGTAACATTACTTTTATTAATGGCTTAATATGACTTAATATGGCCTGTTCCTGAGATGTAATTTGAATTTCTTTATCAATTGACTTTAAGAATGCTAAGTTGATATTTTTCTCATAAATTAATTCAAATATTTCTTTTACCCTAGCAAATACAATATCTTCAATATGTTTTAAGCTTATTTTTCTAAATGACGATAGTGTAAAGTAATTTTCAGATAAAAATTCTTTTTCATTATCATTTTTATTCAAATTTATCTTAGAAAGAATATTTTCAACTTCATTAAATTTTAAAGAACATAATTTACAAATATCTTGAACAATGATGTCTGTACCAAAGTTAAATTTTTGATGATATATGAATGATAAATTTTGAAAAATAGAAATGCTGCTTGATCTTTTATTAATATCAATAAAACATTTAATCTTATTTGCGTGAGTTTTTTTTAACCTAAATATATTTTGAGCAAATGGCTTTAAGATTATTTTTTCTATATCAATATGACATTTATTTAGTACTAACTTTAAATTTTTAATATCATTTTTCATAGCTAAAACAAAAGTTAAATGATGATTATAAAAATCTCCGTATAAACCTATTGGCATATTTTCTAAATTTTCACCATCTAGGACAAATGACGTATTAAACAAATGGATGAGTGAATACTTCAGTTCTATATCCATTATAGTTTTTTTCAAATTATTTAATATGTATGAAACATCTTGCTCTAAAAATTGCGACCCGCTTATTTTTTTATAACCAGAAACGTTAATAAAGCTAATATTGTTTTGATCGCTTATAATTGTAGCCTTTTTAAAAGTATGACTTAATTTTTTTTCAATTTCATTTAAAGATTCTTTAATTATGTTTGATAAAATATTGATATCAATAATTTTTCCTTTATTAATTCCAGATGATTTAATTGTTTTTTTTTCTAAAACTATAAAATCTAATTCATAATTATATTTTACAACTAAAAAAATAATATTATCCTCGTTAATTTCTATTAAGAGATATGGAACATCTATTTTCATTAATTTATTTTAATATTAATTGATCTCTAATTCTATAATCAAATATTTGATAATCATCAAAATTTTTATCATTTTTTAATAGAATAAAATTATTTATAGACTCTAGGTAATTTTCTACAGGCAACTTTATAACTTTTTTATTCTTTAAGACTATGTCCCACCTACCAACTTCAAAATATTGAAAAGAGGATACTTGTTCTATTTCAAAGTTACTTTTTTTTAAAGAAAGATAAAAATTTGCAAAGTCATCTTTTTTTCCTATCACATAGGGTAAATTATCGAATCTTTTTAAATCTAAAAAAGTTATCGTTTCTCCTTTTGCGGTTAAATAGAAAGTATTTTTTTTATCAATAAATATTGCTATTGGTTCTTTTTCTTCGATTATAAATTTTAAAGTATTGGGATAAATTCTTTTAATTTTAAATTCGTCTATGAAGTCAAATTTTTTTATACTTAAGTTAATATTATTTTTATCAATAAAAAGAATGCTTTTTCCCAACAAATAATCCAATTCATTAATTATTTTCTTGGGTTTTGTGATTGAATAATTATCTATTTCTATTTCTTTGACAGGGAAGAAAATACTATTTTTTTGACTGCTATAATTAGGTGTATAAGTAGAAAAAATTATAAAAATGAAAAAGAAAATTAAATATTTAATAAAACTATTCATCTATTGATACTAGCATCTGATAAAATTTCATTAACAAGCTTTTCAAAAGATATTCCATTAAATTTTGCAATTTCAGGGACAAGAGATAAGTCCGTCATACCTGGTTGTGTATTAATTTCAAATAAATAAAAATGATTTTTATATAATTTGAAGTCTGATCTTGTAACTCCTCTACAATTAAATAATTTATGTACTTTTTCTGCAATCTTAAGAATTTTTTTATAATTATTTTTTGATATATTTGCGGGCATAATATGAGTGGTCTTAGCTGACTTAGAGTACTTAGCTTTATAGTCATAAAATCTTCTTTTAGGTTGTAGCTCTATAGCTCCCAACGCTTTTCCATTCATAACAGCAACCTGCACTTCTTGTCCTGGTATATAATTTTCAAAAATTAAATTTGAGTAATTTTTAAATAAATTTTTCGCTTCCTTTTTAAGACTTTTAATATTTTTGGAAATTTTAACACCTATGCTTGATCCTTCATTTGTAGGTTTAATAACAATTGGAAAACTTAATTTATTTTTTTTTATTAAAGAAAAAATTAAATCACTCTTATAATTATTATAATCAAGTATAAAATAATTTGGTGTAAGAATTTTATTTTTTTTAAAAATATCTTTAGATATTCCTTTGTCCATTGCGTTAATTGAAGATATAACACCGGAATGTGTATAGGGTATTTTAAGATATTCAAAGTAACTTTGAGCAACACCATCTTCTCCGTCTTTACCATGTAATGCGTTAAAAATTATATCAACTTTTGATTTATCTATTTCATTTAAGTATTTTTTTGCACTATCAAATTTTTTTACCTTGTAACCTAATTTTTTTATAGCTAAATAACATGCATTACCTGAATTTAAGCTCACTTTTCTTTCTCTAGATTTTCCGCCAAGAACAACTAAAATATTTTTTTTTTTCATTCAGCTATTTATTAAGACCAATTATTTTTATTTCTAGTTCTAAATTAGTACCTGTTTTTTCAAAAACTGTTTTTTTCACTCTTTTAATTAATTCTTCAATTTCATGTGAAGTGGCTTTGCCATTGTTTACAAAAAAATTACAATGTTTTTCAGAAATATGAGCCTCCCCCACTTTAAATTTGTCACAACCTGAATCTTTAATTAGTTTCCAAGCCTTTTTATTTTTTGAATTTTTAAAAGTACTACCACAAGTTTTAATTTGAGTAGGTTGAGATTTTTTTTTCTTTTCTATCAATTTGTGTTGTTTTTCTTCTATAATTTTTTTTTCTGTTACTTTTCCCATGAGTTTTGCTTTTAAAATTATTAACTCATTTGGTAAATTACACCCTCTATAAGAAAAATTAATCTCTTCTTTCGTTATTTCGTATATTGAACCCTTATTGTCTATAACTTCAATTGATAATAAAATATCTGATATTTCTTCACCATAACAGCCGCTATTCATTTTTATGCTTCCACCAATTGACCCAGGAATACAAGATAAAAATTCGAAGCCGCTGATGGATTTGGAAAGAGCAAATTCTGAAATTTTTTTGTCTAATGTGGAAGCACCAACTTCAAGAACATTGTTCTCAATTAATTTAATATTAGAAAATTTAGAACTTAATTTAAGTGTTACACCTTTTATTCCTCCATCCCTTATCAAAGTATTAGAGCCAGCACCTAAAACATGTGAAATTTGATATTTGTCTGTTTGAAAAAAGTCTTTTATTTGCTCTAAATTATCAGGTTTAAAAAGAATTTCTGCAGGTCCACCTAGATTAAACCAACTGTAGTTAGAGAGTTTTTCTCCAAAAAAAAATTTTTTTTTAAACTCCATATTTAAGTTGTTTGTTTTATCCATTTTTTCCTTTAAGTCCTCTCATCCAAGAAGATATAGAACCTGCTCCCATTCCAATTACTATTTCATTACCAATCAAATTCTTATTTAAATATTTCTTTAACTCCATTTCATTATTTACAATTATTACTTGGGCTTTTGAATATTTTGTTATCAGCTTAGCAAATTTATTTTGATCATATTTTTTATCTACTTTCTCTCCTGCTGCGTAAACAGGACATAAAATTACTTGATGTGACAGTAAAAAACTTGATGAAAATTCTTTTTTTAAACTCTTTATTCTTGAATATCTATGCGGTTGAAAAATCGAAATTATTTTTCTTTTAGCCGATACTGTTTTAAGTCCTTCTAATACTGATCTAATTTCAGTAGGGTGATGTGCATAATCATCGTAAAACTCTATATTATTTCTTACAAATATTTTTGTCAGTCTTCTTTGAACTCCTGAAAATTTTTTTAAAGCTTTTTTTATTATATCAATTTTTATACCAAGATTGAGACAAATCGCAATTCCAGCAGTTGCATTAAGAACATTGTGTTTACCAATTAAATTTAAAACAATATTTTTTATTATTTTTTTTTGTAAATCATAGTTTTTAATCCTTAGATTAAATTGGGTATTTTCGGGATTATATTTAGTTTTTATTATTTGGTAATCTGCTTTTTTATCGAAACCATAAGTTAAAAAATTTTTTGATTTAACTTTTTTTAAAACCTTTTTTATGTCTTTATTGTCTAAACAAACTATTGCTTTACCTATGGGGGGAGTTTTATTTATAAATTTAACAAATGAATTTTTTAAATTTTCATAATTTTTATAAAAGTCTAAGTGCTCTTGGTCTATATTAGTGACAACAGAATAATTGATGGGTAATTTTAAAAAACTTCCATCGGACTCATCTGCCTCTAATACAGCCCACTCACCTCTTCCAAATTTTGCATTGCTATTTAAGGAATTTATTACTCCTCCATTAATAATAGTAGGATCTAATTTTGCTGTAGATAAAATTTTTGCAATTAAAGATGTTGTTGTAGTTTTTCCGTGCGACCCAGTAATTATAATATTTTTTTTTAAAGATACTATATTTGCAAGCATTTCAGCTCTTTCATAAATTGGTAAGCTCTTACTTTTTGCTGCAATTAATTCATTATTTTTTTTGGTAATTGCAGAAGATTTTACAACTATTGTTGCATTTAATATATTTTTTTTAGAATGGTTCTTAAAAATTTTAATTCCTAATTTTTTACAATTATCTGTATTTTTATTTTTATTTAAATCACTACCTTGAACTTTGAAACCCATTATTTTCATGATTTGAGCTAGTCCGCTCATTCCTATTCCACCAATTCCTATAAAATGTATTATCTCCTTATTTCCAATGCTTATACTAGTCATTTATCATCTCTTTTATTTGGCTTTGAATTTTCTTAAAAACTTCTTTATCAGAATACATCATTTGCTTTTTTCTCATCTGATTAAGTAACTCTTTATCTTCATGAATAGATTTAATCAATGGAAATAGCTTTTCAGGTATTTTATCTTCTTCTATGAGAAAACTATAACCTAACTTTTCAAAATATTTAGCATTCTTAAGCTGATGATTTTCTGCAGATGAGGGCAGCGGTATAGACACTATGGGTATAGAACAATTTAAAAGTTCCGCCAACATTGATGATCCAGATCTTGTAATGGCCAAATCAATTTTAGGAAAAATACTTAATAAATCATTAGTGAAATTAAATATTTCATTTTTGATTTTTAAAGAGTCATAATAATTTTTAAGCTCCTGATTTTGTGCAGGTAAGCACTGTTGATAAACATTTAAACTAATACCATATTCAACACATTTTTGAAAAACTAGTGGTAGTTTTAAAGCAAAAGTTTTAGCTCCTTGACTGCCCCCTAATACTAAAATCGTCATTGTATTACTGATTTTTTTTTCTTTATAACCAGAGTAATTAAGTATGTTTTTTCTTATCAAATTCCCAACTTCAAAAACCTTATGTCTATATTTATTGTTAATACCTTCTAGGCTCAAGTATGATACGAACATCTTATTTGCAAAGGGTAATAAAAATCTATTTGCCTTTCCGGCATGTAGATTATTCTCATAAATTATCACTGGTATCCTAAATATTTTTGCTACAATACAAACTGGAAAAGAAGAATACCCTCCCATACCAAAAACAATCTTAGGTTTAAATTTTATCATAATTAGTATTGATTTTAAAAAAGCAAAAATAATTTTTATAGAGGAAAATAAAATATTGATGGGATTTTTTTTAAAGATTGTTCCTGAAGAAATTATTTCATAATTCATCTCTTTATAATTTCCAATATATTTAGATCCTCTTGCATCTATAACAATTTTGACTTTAAAACCTTTTTCTAAAAGAAGCTCTGCTAAACTACAAGCTGGTAATACATGTCCGCCTGTACCGCCAGTGGCGATTATAATGTTTTTACTCATTTTCATAATTATCAATTCTATTTTTGGTATAATTTAATATGACTCCGGCTAATATAGAGCTTCCTAATAAAGATGATCCTCCATAGCTCAAAAAAGGAAGCGTCATACCAGTTGTAGGGAGTAAACTAGTATTTACTCCAATATGAATAAAAGTTTGAAATATCAAAAGTGATGATAAGCCGCAAAGAGAAATTTTTATGAACTTACTTTTTTCATTTATAGTAATTTTTATTATTCTGAAAACTATATATAAAAAAATTAAAATTAATAATATCGATATAACTGAACCAAATTCTTCTGATATTACAGCTATAATATAATCAGTATGGGCTTCGGGAACACTATCTTTTAAAATACCTTCTCCCATACCTTGCCCTTTAAGGCCTCCTTGCTTAATGGCATCTAAAGCTTTTTGAGATTGAAAGGTATCTCCTTGAGAGGGATCCAAAAAAGCTTTAATACGGTTAGTTATATATCCAAATTTATCAGGTATTAAAATAACCAGACTAGCTAAAAATGTAATGGCAATTCCAAAAAAACTAAAAATATATATAAGATTAATTCCGGCTATAAAAACTATAGAGACCCAGGTTCCAATCAATAAAATTGTCTGACCAAAATCAGGTTGATTTATTAATAAAATTGCTATTGAGACTAATAGTAAAAAACTTAAAAGATAGCCTTTATTTGAGTTTTCAAATATTTTCATTGTTAATATTTGAGATGTTATCAAAACAAAAAAAGGTTTGAGTAGTTCAATAGGTTGCAATCTAATAAAATATAAGTTTAGCCAGCGCCTTGATCCTTTAACCTCTACCCCGATTAGGGATACTAAAATTAATAATGAAAATAAGATAATAAATATTGGTACTATTGATCTTTTTAAAAAATTCAATTGAAAAAAAGAAATAAAAAACATTAGACACAATGATGCGAATGAATAAATAAAATGTTTAGAAAAAAAAAAATAGTTATTTTTATTTAATCTTTCCCCTGCTAAAGATGAAGTAGAGGAAAATGAAAAAAATAATCCTAGAATAAATAGAACGATAAAACTAAATAAAATTTTTTTATCAATATTTCTCCAATAACTTTGGAAAACTTCTTTATAAATATTTTTTTGCATAAAACTTAACTATTTTTTCATATTCTAAACCTCTTTCACTGAAGTTTTTGTATTGATCATATGATGCGCTAGCTGGACTTAATAAAATTGTCAAATTTTGACTTTGTGTCCTTTTTATATCCTGGAAAATAATTTTTAAAGTATTTCGAATAGTCTTTGTAACTTTATAATTTATTTTATTTTTTAATTTCTTTTTAAAAAAATTAATATGGTTACCTATTATAAACGACTTTAAAACATTCTTTTTAAGACTCTTGAAATTAAATTTATCACCTATTTTTGGTAATCCTCCTACTATCCAGAAAATATTTTTATTACCTTGTAAAGCATATTTACTAGCTTGAAAACTAGTAGCTTTTGAGTCATTTATAAAAATTATATTTTTCTTTTTATAAATAATTTCATGCCTATGCTTTAATCCTTTAAATGTATTGCAATACTTTATAAAAAATTTATTTTTTATGTTAAATTTTCTGCAAAGTTCAAGAATAAACGGCATGTTATTTTCATTTGCTTTGGACTTTAAATGTTTATTCGTTATCTTGGTTTTAATTGTTAAGTATGGTTTAGATGAAATTTTTTTTAATTTACCTATCATTTTTTGTCTCTTAAATTTTTTAATTAAATTTTTATCTTGAATAAAAGCATGATCTTTTTTTTTTTGTAATTTAAAAATATTAAATTTAGATTTAATATAATTTTTCATATTGCCATGCCAATCAATATGATCTTTACTAATATTTAGTAAGATTGCATATTTTGGCTTAATAAATTTTGAATATGCTAAATGGAATGATGATGCTTCGATAATAACCCATGTTTTACTTTTTACTTTCAAATTTAAAATTGTTTGACCAATATTACCTCCAACTCGAACATCAATATTTTTTTTTTTAAAAATATGTTCTATAATCTTACATGTTGTAGATTTCCCATTCGTTCCTGTAACAACTATAGTCTTTGCTTTAGGATTTAATATGTAAAATAAATCTAAATCAGTAATTATCTTTTTACTATTTTTTATTAATGTATTTTTAAATTTTGATTTTTTAATATTAACTCCAGGACTAATTATGATATAATCAGATTTATTAAGTGCTTTTTCAAATTTTCGTGCGCCTAAAAAAAATTTGGATTTTGTTCTTTTTCTTGTTGAGTCATCCCATAAGCTTACTTTATTAATATTTTCTTTATTAAAAAATTTTAAAACAGACTCACCTGTTTTACCAAAACCATAAATTGAAAAACTTTTTCTGCTTAATTTTTTCTTTAAGATCATCAATTAACGTAATTTTAATGTAGCTAAACCTATTAGAGCCAAAATTATAGCAATAATCCAAAATCTAATTACAATTGTCGACTCAGCCCACCCTTTTTTTTCGAAATGATGATGTATTGGAGCCATCATAAAAACTCTCTTTCCTGTCAATTTATAAGAAACAACTTGAATTATAACGGAAACGGTTTCTAAAACGAATAAACCACCAATTATAGCTAGAACAATTTCATGTTTTACAATTATTGCAACAGCTGCCAAAGATCCTCCTAAAGAAAGAGAACCCGTATCACCCATAAATATTTTAGCTGGTGGAGCGTTATACCAAAGAAATCCTAAACAAGAACCAACAATAGATCCACAAAAAATTGAAATTTCACCAACGTCGGGTATGTATTGAAGTTTTAAATATTCTGAGAATATTACGTTACCAACTACATAACTTATCAAAGTAAAAGAAAGTGCTACAAGCATAACAGGTACCGTAGCTAAACCATCTAAGCCATCAGTAAGATTTACTGCATTAGAAGAGCCAATAATAACAAATAAAGCAAATGGAATAAAAAATAATCCCATTTGTAAAATTAGATTTTTAAAAAAAGGAAAATATAAATTATAAAGATAATCATGATTAGAGTATTTAATTAAAATAAATAAAGCTATTGCAGAAATAAAAAGTTGACCTAAAAACTTCATTTTAGAATTAAGTCCCCTAGAATTTTCTAATTTAATTTTAAGCAGGTCATCAATGAAACCAAGCAACCCTAATCCCAGCGAAACGAAAATAAGTGTCCATATGAATATGTTAGATAAATCAGCCCAGAGTAAAGTGCCTGAAATCATTCCTATAATGATTATTATACCTCCCATAGTAGGAGTGCCCGATTTTTTTATAATATGATCTATTGGTCCATCTTGCCTTATAGGTCCAGTAATTTGATTTTTTGAGAAAACTTTTATTAAGGGTCCCCCAATTATAAAAACAACTAATAAAGATGTTACAACAGAAAGTCCTGTTCGAAAAGTAAGATACCTAAAAACATTTAAAAATGAGTACTGTTCGATCAAAGAAGTTAAAAAGCTAAATAACATTTTTTTTTCCTTTAATAATATTTCTTGATAATTTATTTAAACCAGTTGCGTTTGATCCTTTTATCATTAAATAATCATTTTTATTTATTATATTTGAAAAAATAAAATCAAAATCACTTAGATGCTGCAATATATTGCCTTGCTTATTTTTTCTTACATATTTAAAAGTATTTAATATTTCATCTCCATATACGAAAATCTTATCTATATCAGTATTATTTATTATTTTTGACAATTTTTTGTGTTGAAATTCTGATTTATCACCAAGTTCAAGCATATCGCCTAGAAATAAATACTTCTTAAAATTATTTTTTTTGATATTTGATAGGTTTAATATCGCATTTTTAACAGATAAAGGGTTGGCATTATAACTCTCATCTATAAATTTAAATTTTTTATTATATCTACCTACTGTATGTGTTTTTCCTCTTCCACTTATAGATTGACCAAAACTTATGTTTCTATTAATTTTTTTTAATTCTAAACCTAGATATTTTAAAACACCCACTGCTGAAAGAATGTTATAATGGTTCATATTCTTTGATTTAATATAGATCACCTCGTCAATAGCTTTTATCTTCAATATATTTATTTCATTTTTTCTTTTAATAGAAATTGGATAAATATCTGATTTATTTGTCATACCAAATGATAAAGTTTGAATATTCTTTTTATTTGCTATTTTTTTTAAAAAATTAAAAAAATTATCGTCACGATTTAAAAAAAGGATACCATTTTTATTAATATTATTTATTATTTCACTTTTAGCTTTCGCGATTTGTTTTATACTTTTAAAATTTTCAATGTGGGCTTCTGCTATATTTGTTATTACTGCTAAATCTGGTTTTACAAATTTTGATAATTTATCAATTTCTCCAGCTTTACTCATGCCTATTTCAAAAACACCATACTTATGTTCTTTCTCTAAATTACAAAGACTTAAAGGTACTCCATAATGATTATTATAGGATTTGGGCGAAAAATAGGTTTTTTCGTAAGTATTTAGTAAATTACCGATTAAAGTTTTTAGAGTAGTTTTGCCGGAACTTCCAGTTATAGCAATAATGGTAGCGTCTACTTCATTTCTTTTTATTGATCCAAATTTATTTAAAAAAGATTTTGTATTTTTACATATTATCAATTTTTTCTTATTCTTATTAAAATTATTTTTAGAAACTAAGCTATAACTTGCTCCTTTTTTTAAAGCTTCTGTGACATATCGATGTCCATCATGTTTTTGTCCTTTTATAGCAACAAATAAATTATTTTTTTTTATTTTTTTTGAATTTATTGAAATACCATTAAAGTTAAAAAATTTTCTTTTACTAAAAATTTTTTTCATTACTCTTAAATTTAAGTTATTATTGGGCTGTTTTTTTTTTAATTTTTTTTTGTTAATTCTTATTTTATTTATAATTTCTTTATCTGATATATTAATAATTTTATTTCCATAATCTTGAGTTGTTTCATGGCCTTTGCCAGCAATAAGAATAATTTCTTCCTCTTCAGAGTTTTGAATTGCTTTTTTTATTGCTTTGAATCTATTTCCGATATTAAAATAACTACCTTTGCTCAAATTTTTTATAATTGATTTTCTAATTTTATTCGGATTTTCATTTCTTGGGTTGTCATCAGTAACGTAGATTTTTTTGCAAAATAATCTAGAAATTTTTGCCATTTTTACTCTCTTTTTTATATCTCGTTCTCCTCCACAACCAAAGACCAAAGAAATATTTTTTTTATAATGTTCTTTCAGAGATTTTAAAGCATGATAAAGTGCGTCTGGTGTATGAGCATAATCAATATAAACAAAACTTTTGTTAGGTAATTTTCTAATTAATTCTAATCTACCCTCAACATTTCTAATTTTGTTTAAAGAAGGTAAAATTTTATTTTGTTTTACCCCGCATAATTTAGAAAGCAAAACTGCCATCAATAAGTTTTTTTTTTGAAATTCACCTATAATCCTGTTGCTTAAATAAAATTTATTTATTTTTTCTTGATTAATTGAAAGTAATTTTAATTTCCTTTTTTTAGCTATATTTTTTAAGATAAAAAACTCTTTAATATTTTCATCAGTAATTATATGCTTATTTTTTTTTAGAATCTTTTTAAATAAAATTAACTTTGCTTTTAAATAATTTTTCATAGTTTTGTGATAATCAAGATGATCTTGACTAAAATTTGTAAAGACTCCTGCTTTAAAATTAATTCCATCTAATCTTCCTTGTTTTAAACCGTGGCTAGAGGCTTCAATAATAACATTATCAATTTTTGATTTTTTTAATGCATATAATTCTTTATGAAGAGATATAATGTCAGGACTGGTAAGTTTAAGTTTTTTTGTTTTTTTATTTTTTTTAATTCCTAATGTGCCTATAGATGATACAGGAATTTTATTTATTAATAAAATTTGTCTAAAAAAATCAGCAACTGAACTTTTTCCATTAGTGCCTGTAACGGCAATAATATTTTTAGGTTTTTTATCATAGAATTTTAAACAAGCTTGTAGTAAATTTTCTTTTATATTCCTTACTTTAATCACAGGAATTTTGTTGTCTTTCGCAATATTGTTTGAAGAACTGATTATGGCTTTTGCTCCTTTTTTGATGGCCATACTGATAAATTTATTTCCATCAAATTTATTTCCTTTTAATGCAAAAAAAAGATCTCCTTTTTTTACTTTTCTACTGTCGCTAGAAATACCTTCTACTTTTATAAAGCTATTTTTTTTGCTTAAATTGGCTTTAATTATTTTTTTTAACAACATGGTTGCTGTAAACCTCGTTGTTATTTATGGCTAAAATAGGTCCAATTTTTTCTATTATTTTGCCTGTTACATAAACAGAATTCCAACCGGCCTCATTTCTATTTACTTTTATAAGGTTTCCTCTGTAATTATATATAATATGTGGAGCAGGTTTTGGATCATCGAGCATTACAAATAATACATAATTTGGATTTTTACCTGGAAACATTGAAATAAAAGTATTTATGTTTTCATTTTTTCTTTTATAATTCTGTGCTGTTCCAGTTTTTCCACCAACATTATATCCAAAAACATTAGCTAGCGAAGCTGTCCCATTTTCATCTGTAACGACTTTTCTCAATATATTATTTATAGATTTACTTGTATCATTAGAAATAATTTGTTTTTTTTCTGAAATTGTATCTCTATTTTCTTTAAGTAATGTAGGTTTTACAATATACCCTCCGTTAGAAATAGTAGCATAAGCAGACGCTGCTTGTAGTGGAGTAGTCATTATACCGTGTCCAAACGATACTGTTTCAAGTTTACATTTATTCCATTTAAATGATATAGGAGTACTCACTTCATTTAACTCTAAGTAAGGTGTGCTCAATAAATTTAAATCATTTATGAATTTTCTAAATTTATTTTCACCTATTTTCCTAGCTATTTTAATAGCTCCAATATTAGAAGATTGAATTAAAATTTCTTCTACAGTCATATTTTTTGGAAATTCATGAATATCAGAGATTTCATATTTTGAGCATTTTATTTTCCTACTAATATTGTTTATTAAAGTTTTGGGTTTTAATATTTTTTCTTCTAAAGCTAATGCCACTGTAAATGTTTTAAATATAGAGCCTAATTCATATAAACCTTTGGTGATTTTATTAGTAAATTTTTCATTAGTAATATTTTGTCGCAAATTGATATTGTAATCTGGTAAAGAGACAAGAGATAAAACTTCACCGGTCCTATTATTTAATAATAAACCTGCAGCACCTTTTGCCTTAAAATCTTCTAATGATTGTTCCAATTCATTTTTAATCAAAAATTGAATATTTGTATCTATTGTTAATTTAATTGGACTATTAATTTTTTTAAGATCTTTGAGTTCTCTATCAAAATACTGTTCTACTCCCGAAATTCCATAATTATCATCATCAACCTGTCCTAGAATATGACTAAATAGTTTTTCTTGAGGATATACTCTAGACTGATAAGACTCAAAAATTATTCCTTTCTCTCCTAAAGACCAAAGTTTATTTTTTTCTTCCTCGGTTATTCTTTTTTTTAAATAAAAATATTTATTTTTAGATAATTTATCTTTAATATTATTTTCATTAATGCCCGATATATTTAACTTAATATTTAATAAAAATTTTTCTTTGTCCTTTATTAAGTTCGGTTTTACAGCAGCATGATAAGCTTTGATATTTCGAGAGATAATCACTCCATTTCTATCAACTATGTCTCTTCTTAATGGTAGAAAATTAAGATTATTTTTTTTAGAGTTTAAAAATGTAGGGTCTTGAATAGATAGAAAAGTAATTTTAATTGTAAAAATCAGTATTAAAGACAAAAAAAAGAAGAATAAAACATATATTCTATCTTCAGAAATTAAAAATTTAGATAATTTCTTTTGTTTTTGATTTGTTTGTAAATAATCTTCGAAATAAAAACTCTTTTGATTGATATTGAAATTTTTATTTTTTTTGTATTTTTTTTTCATTTTGAAAAGTTCTTGTGGTTTTAACTTGTTCATTAAGAAATTGATTAAGGCTAAAATATATTTTTGAATAGTTAATACTAGAGTAATCCAAATCACTTAAATTTTTGATATTGTCAGAAATATATTTTGGTGAGGTTAAATAGAAATAATCAAGCTGGGACTCATATATATTATTTTCTGATATTGCTATTTTTTTTTGTAACTTAGTAATTTCTTTTTCAAGTATTCTGGTTTCTGTTTTTATAAGTGATGTAAATACCATAAATAAAGAAAACAAAGTTAAAGAAATTACTAGCTTTTTATTAAACATTTATACTTTCTAAATTTAAATATTTTTTAAATTTATTTTTAAATGAAGATGGCTCTTTAAATTCAGAGCTATTTCTAATTGCAAATCTTAATTTTGCTGACCTTGACGGTGGATTATTTTCTACTTCTTTTAGTTTAGGTTTTAATAATATATTTTTATAATTTTGAAAAAAAATATTAATATTATCTTTTTCCTCTGGAAAATATCTTGAGGGTCTGGATTTATTATTTGAATAATTGTTAAAATAAAATTTTACAATTTTATCTTCAATTGAATGAAAGCTTACTACAATTATCTTACCATTAGTTTTGATGAACTTTGTAGCTTTCATTATTCCTTCTACCAATTCGGTTGTCTCTTTATTTACAAAAATTCTTAAAGCTTGAAAAGTTTTTGTACAAATATCAATTTTTTTGGAATAATTTTTTCTTTTACTTTTTTTTATAATATTTACTAAATCTAAAACAGTTGAGATTTTTTTTATTTTTCTTGCTCGAATTATGTTTTTAACAATTTTAGATGCTTCTTTTTCACCTCCAAAAATTCTAATAATTAATTTAAGGTTATTTTCATCGCAATCATTTAAAATTTTTTCAGCAGATAAATTAGATAATCCCATATTCATATCTATTTTTTCTTTTGATTTAAATGAAAAACCACGAGACATGTCTTTTAACTGATATGTTGAAAGTCCCAAATCAAATATGACTGCATCTACTTTGTCTTCTTTATTAAAAACTTTATCTAAATCACTAAATTTTTTATTATAGAACTTAAATCTATTTTTATACTTTTTTTGAAGTTCTTCCGCCTTCGGTTGAACTGTTATATCTCTATCTAAAGCAATAACTTTTGTATTTGAAACTTTTAGTAATGCTTTTGAATAACCTCCTCCACCAAACGTACAATCGACATAGCAGCCGCCTGTTTTAGGAGAGCATATATCTATCACCTCTTCTAACATCACTGGAAAATGGGGTTTTTCCAGTGATGATTGAGAAGATTTCATTTTTTTTAATTATGAACATTAAAATTTTTGTTTTCTTAAAAAGGCCGGAATTTCAAAATCCTCTTCCTCATTATTATCTAAATTTAAAAGATTTTCCGTTTGATTTTCCGCATCCTCTTTCTCAAAGGTATTTTCTTCAACTTCATTATTCTCATCAGCAAATAAAGGTGGAGTATATTCTTCTTCTGCTGGCTGAATTTGTGTATCCAAGTCTGAAAGTGTATTGTTCTCTATATATGCAGCATTTTCAGGAGAAATACCATTCAACTCATTATTCTCCAGAGAAACTTCTTGCTCAATTTTATTTTCATTAGTGGAATAGCTTTCAGTAGAAGTGTTGGTGTCAAATTCTTCCTCTAACTTTAAAGCTGTAGCCCCACTAATTGAATTAAAAGTATTATTTTCTACGTGTGTATTTTTCGAAAATAATCCTTCACTATATCCTGGATTTCTATTGTGAATTCTATTAACCATATTTAATACAGTTTTAGACTCTGGTGCTTGACCATCTAAAGCTGTCGCAACTATGGAGACTCTCATTTTACCATTAAGATTTAAGTCTTCTATAGCTCCAAAAATAAGTTCTGCTTCTGGGTCCACTTCAGCTCTTATTTTATTTACTGACTCCTCTACCTCAAATAACGTGAGATCATCTCCGCCAGTAATATTCACTAGCAATCCTTTTGCTCCTTTAAGTGAATAGTCATCTATTAAAGGATTATTTAAAGCCATATCAGTTGCTGAGATAGATCTATTTTCTCCTTCAGCTTCTCCTGTTCCCATCATAGCTTTTCCCATTGAGCTCATTACTGTTTCTACGTCAGCAAAGTCTAAATTAATCATTCCTGGTCTTACCATTAAGTCAGTTACACTTTGGACACCATGTTTTAAAACATCATTAGATAACGTAAAAGCATTTTTAAATGTTGTGGTCTCACTAGCTATTTTAAAAAGATTTTGATTAGGCACTACAATCACCGTATCAAGATGTTTTTTTAATTCTTCTAAACCAGCAATTGCCCTTCTCATTCTTTTAGGGCCTTCGTATGAAAATGGGAGAGTAGTTACACCAACAGTCAAAATATTTAGTTCTTTCGCAGCTCTAGCTATTACGTGAGCAGCTCCAGTCCCAGTACCACCACCCATACCAGCAGTAATAAATATCATATTGCTTCCTTGTAAATAACTAACTATTTCATTTAATGACTCATCCGCTGCAGCTTGTCCAATATCATGTTTTGCTCCTGCACCTAAACCTTTTGTTAAATTCATTCCAATTTGAATTTTACAATCTGCTCGACTCATTTTTAAGTCTTGTGCATCAGTATTAATTGCAACAAATTCCACACCTTGCATTCCTGCATCAATCATCGCATTGACAGCATTTCCTCCAGCTCCTCCAACTCCTAAAACTAATATTCTTGGTTTCAATTCTTTTAATTCTCCTCCGCCTATATTAATAGTCATACTTATTCTCCTTTTCTTTTGTTGTCCCATGTTAGATTAGATCTATTTTGATATGCTTTTTTCTGTGCCACTATTTTAAATTTTTCGAATAATTTTGGCTCCCAAATTTGAAAAGTTTTACCAAGACCAACAAATAAGATATTGTTTTTAATTTTTGCGTGGTTTAAAAGTTTTTCTGATAATAAGACTCTACCTTCTGTATCAAATTGTAAATTTATACTTTCTGATAAAATTGATGTTGCAAAATAATCTCTTTTTTCTTCAAAAGGATTTAGGGAATCTATAGTATTAGATAATTTTTCAATTCTGTCTTGTGAACATGCTTCCAAAGCTGAATGATTAAATGAAGGATAAGCAATAAAACCATTATAACCCAATGAACTAAGATGAGATCTAAAATTTGCAGGCACTGAAACTCTCCCTTTTTTGTCTAACTTGTTTTCGAAACTTGATAAAAACATTGTTTTTTAAAATCCTTTTTTTATTCAACTTTTTCAAATCCTCCTCCATTTTGGGATTATTTGGGATCTTATGGGTTTTGCGAAAATAGTCAATATATTAGTTTTTTCTCTTTTAGTACAAAAAGAGAACAGATTGATGACTTTGAGAGTTGCCAGATAGTTTATAAGCCGGGTTCTGTCATTTAAGAAGTCATTTCTCTAGGCTTAAATTCACACTTAAGCTCAAGCAGTTAACCCAGAAGACTAACTAAAGACTGTTTTTAGC
>MDTB01071189.1_pt1 | contig 27862 bp, 26 predicted proteins | sample 811161 | NCBI WGS metagenome assembly MDTB01 (sample SAMN05326650, study PRJNA326480) | marine metagenome | isolation source: seawater | place: Mediterranean Sea | collected 2009
AAGCAGAAGCCTCCTCCACCGAAAATAACAACGAAGATACAGCCGAAAACAACGAAGCAGAAGCCTCCTCCACCGAAAATAACAACGAAGCAGAAGCCTCCTCCACCGAAAATAACAACGAAGATACAGCCGAAAACAACGAAGCAGAAAATGAAGAGGATTTAAAAAAATCTAAGGATTTCGATTCGCTTACACAGGAGGCAAAAGAAGCTGAGTATGAAAGAGGATTAACAGAGGGGAAAAAAGCCGGTTTGGAAGAGGGAAAAACTCTTGCACAACCTGAAATACACGAACAGGCTTTCAATGAGGGATTTCTGAGTGCAAAAGATGAATTGGCAAAAAAATATGAAGGTAAAGAAAAAATCTTAAAAAATATGATTGAAACTTTAAATCAGGCCGCCAATGACTCTGATAGTTTCTTCAAGCCGCTTAAAGACTTATCTATGCACATTGCTCAGCAACTAATCCGAGCAGAGTTAACGTTGCCGAATAATTCGATAAGTAAGCTTGTTGAATTACATATTAATAAGTTAAAGGAGCTTGGTAATGAACCCATAGCTATTAGAGTTAATAATGAAGATTTAGAACTTAATAAATCTTTTTTCAAAAATCTCCCACCTAATATCACTGTGAGAAAAGCAGAAGAACTTTCAAAAGGTGATGTAGAAATTGTAATGGGCGATACCAAAATCAAGGATCTGCTCAAAGACAGAGAGTTAGAAATTAGTGGTCAACTTTGCGGTGATATCCCTATCAAGAAAAATGAGGAATTTACCGAACCTGAAAAAATATCAAATGTTCTTGGTGATTCAGATCCTTCTGAACTGGAATCTCAAGATAAAGACTCAGCCATAACAGATAAAGAAAAAGAAAATAGTACGGAAAAAATTACAAATGTCGAATCAACTCACAAAACCTAATTTAGGAATCCTTTCTACAAAGCTTCGAAGTGAAATAAATATTACTGAAGCGAGGCAAATTGGGACTCTTGCTAGAGTGGTTGGATTAACTTTAGAGGCTAGAGGAATAATGGCCCCACTCGGTGCAATTTGTAAAATTACTTCAACCAGTAATACCCATTTTGTTGAAGCTGAAGTCGTTGGCTTTCAAGAAAAAACACTATACCTAATGCCTTTTAATGAACCAACAGGTATTGGTCCTGGTGCAAAAGTGGAGATTGTGAATATTGATGCCAAAGCTGAAGTTGGAGAAAACTTACTTGGAAGAGTCATTGATGCTACCGGTAATCCTCTAGATGGCTTACCTAAACCAAAATGTGCTCAGAAACTCCCGTTAAAGGGTTTTTCTATCAACCCAATGGAGAGGGGTCCTATCACTAAAACATTAGATGTTGGCATCAAAGCGATCAATAGCTTTTTGACAATCGGACAAGGTCAAAGAATAGGATTAGTAGCTGGTTCTGGAGTCGGAAAAAGTAGCTTAATGGGAATGTTAACAAAATTTACTGCCGCGGATATTGTTGTTATAGGGTTAATTGGCGAGAGGGGAAGAGAGGTGCAGGCTTTTATAAATGAATCTCTCGGGAAAGATGGTTTAGCCAAGTCTGTTGTTATTGCCGCGCCAGCAAATATTTCACCAGTCTTGCGATTGAGAGCTACTCAACTATCTCATTTGATAGCAGAATATTTTCGTGATAAACATATGAATGTTCTGATGTTAATAGATAGCCTGACAAGAGTTGCTCATGCTCAACGAGAAGTAGGCCTAGCAGTTGGAGAACCCCCTACCGCAAAAGGTTATCCCCCATCAGTATTTTCATTGTTGCCAAATCTGATAGAACGAGCAGGTGTTGGGAAAAAAGGTAAGGGTTCAATTACAGCTATTTATACCGTACTGGCGGAGAATGATGATACGTCAGATCCCATTGTCGACATAGCTAGAGCTTCGCTTGATGGACAAGTAATACTCTCAAGGAAACTTGCTGATGCTGCACACTATCCAGCAATTGATTTGAACGGATCTATTTCAAGGGTGATGCAGAACCTAGTCGAAGAGAATATTCATAAATTGGCGGCTAAATTTAGACGCTTGTGGTCAATATATCAACAAAACGAGGATTTAATTAAGGTTGGTGCTTATAAAGCCGGCACAAATGCTGAACTCGATGAATCTATCAGGCTCAGAAACGCTATGGTTGATTTTTTGCAGCAAGAATTAGATGTTTCGATGGACTTAAGCGAATGCTTAACAGAGATGAAAAAAATTATTGGTACCCCCTTAACAAAAAATATAAGTAATAACCCTGTTAGCGCAGAGCAAAATAATAAGCAATTCGAAGAAGCTAAAGAAGGCTCTGCATCTGTCGATTCTACCAATAGAGCTTCACAGAGCAACTCTAAGCCTTTTGAAACTACAACTGGAATAATTCAATGACAACTGCTTGGTCAATATTAGATAAAATTGCAGAAACTAAAGTTGAAGATTGTCGAGTAAACGTTGAAGCCGCGAATCAAAAATTAAATAAAATTGCTGCACAAAAAATACAATTGATTGAAATGCTTGAGGACTATCAAAAAAGGCTTAAGGAAACTCAAGAGATTAAACATTCAATCGATGAAAATATTTCATACCGTCACTTCATTAAGCAAGTACAAGAACTTTTGGAGGTGATCTCAAAAGACGAAGCACAGGCAGAGCTAAGTCTAAGAAAGGAAGAAGATTTATTAATTGAAGCTTTAAAAGAAAAAAAGAAAGCAGAATTTCTAATCGAAAGAGAGGAACTAGAGATTGAAAAGCGATCAACTGAGATTGAGCAAAAAAACTTCGATGAAGTGGCTATCCACCGTTTTAATCATCAAACTTAAAATTTTGACAGACGATTCTCCACCAAAGTCACCCAATACTCAGCACCAATAGATATCAATTTGTCATTAAAATCGTAATTCGAATTATGAAGAGTGCAAGGACCCCCTCCATGCCCCTCATCTCTATGATGTCCGGCTATATCGCCATTGCCCAGAAAAAAATATGTACCAGGAACTTTTTCTAGCATAAATGCAAAATCCTCAGCCCCCATGGTCGGTTCTACATCTCTAACGATACGCGTTTCTCCAAATCTATCTTTTACAACGTCCATTGCGATTTTGGTGATCTTCTCACTGTTGACGGTGGGAGGATATTGACGAGTAAACTTGAACTTTGCAGTAGCTCCAAAAGCAAGAGGAAGATTCTCGCAAATTAAGTCAATTTTTTTTTCGATAGTATCAACCGTTTTCATATTAAATGTCCTTACCGTACCTAAAAGCTTACAGCTCCTACCAATAATATTTGGAGAATCTCCAGCAAGTACTTGGCTTACCGATAGAACAGCTGGGTCAATGGGCTTTATAACCCTCGAGACCACTGTTTGCAATGCTTGAATAACGTGACTGGCAACAACCACAGGATCGACGCACATGTGTGGCATTGCAGCGTGGCCACCTTTACCCTCAATTACAATCTCAAATTGGTTACTTGAACCCATGATCGCGCCACAATTAAACCCGAAATACCCTTCAGGCAACCCAGGCCAATTGTGTAAAGCGTATATTTCATCACAAGGAAACCTATCAAACAGTCCGTCATCTATCATTGCCTTAGCACCAGATCCCCCCTCCTCAGCAGGCTGAAAAATAAAATTAACATGTCCACAGAAATTGCGACTTTCAGCTAGCTTTTTTGCAGCAGCAAGTAATATAGCCATGTGTCCATCATGCCCGCAGGCATGCATTTTTCCAAAATATTGACTCGCATGGGAAAAAGTATTTTCTTCATTCAGTGGTAAAGCATCCATATCTGCTCTAATACCAATAGTTTTAGTCTCAGTCGAGACCGCTGTCCCTCCACCTTTTAAAACGCCAACAACACCAGTTTGACCAATACCCTCATAGACTCCGTTGAAATTCCATCTTTTTAATAAAGCTGAAATCTTACCCGAGGTTCGAAACTCTTCATACTTGAGTTCAGGATAAGCGTGAAAGTCTCTCCTCAGCATCTGAAATTGATCTAACTCTTGTTTGGTAAACATAATTCACCTATGACTTTACTTTTCCCCAAAACATAAGTGTGCAACTTTTAAAAGCATTTGAAAAGTGACCAACACGAAACAACTAATGAAAGTAAGAGCATGCAAGCTATTTTTGAGCTTGAAGTGCGCCCCATTTTTGTTAAACTTTTTAAAAATGTTGGTAATAACTTTTGAATATGACGGCAAAAAAAAAATTTACTTTCCTGTATATCCATGGATTTAGAAGTTCTCCAGAATCAACAAAGGCTAAATTCCTTCGAGAATTTGCTGTGAGTCGTGACATTGATTTTGTTTGTCCCCCACTTAGTATCAATCCGCAGATTGCAGCTCAGCAAGTCAAAAAAGTCTCAGAACATATTGCCCGGGATAATGTTAATCAGGTAGTCATAGGATCGTCGTTAGGTGGATTTTATGCAACATGGCTAATGCAAACCTGCACACTTAACCATAACGATATTACAGTTTTGCTGAATCCGGCAGTCATGCCCTCAATCAAACTTAAGGAAAATTGTGAAGACTTGGAAACATCGCAAGTAAAAAGTCTCGACTATGAACCCTTTAAGCCGGAATACGTCAGGATCTTACAAAAAATGGAAGCTCAGATTGGATCTAAAATTAAACACCCCAAAAATGTACTTCTAGTGGCAGCAAAAGGTGATGAAGTATTAGATTGGAGGGAAATGGTATCATTCTACAGTGAGTGTAAACATTTAATACTTGACGATTCAAATCACAGTATTACAGACTTTAATTTACATTGGCCGAAAATATTTAACTTTCTAGCGTTCTCTTAAACTCACACTTCTCTAGAATAAGTATGGAAGCTACGAAATATAAACTCACTACGAAAATAGCACTTTTATGATTGTTGTTAGTAAGTAAAGTAGTGATACCGTATGAAATCGGACCAATCACTGATGCCGCATTTACAAAAAAACCCCACAGTCCAAAATTTTCAGCTTGTCTATTAAGGGGACTCATTATCGCTACAGCAGCTCTAGCAGCACTCTGAGATGAACCCATTGCCAGCCCGGCTAAATTAGCTGCTAACCAAAACATCAACTCAGATTCCGAAATCAATAATAAAAGACTCATAAAGATCCATATTAGAAGAACTGCTCTTATACTTTTTTTGTAACCCACTGAATCCTGAACCCAACCAAAAACTAATGCTCCAATGCATGACGATACGTTCACAATCAAAATTAAAAATATAGTTTCGCTAATACTGAATAACATAACTTCTTTTGCATAAATAGCTGCAACTGTAATTATGGCGGCAATACCAGATTGATAAAAAAGCACACATATTAAAAAATTTTTTAAGTTTTTATCCTTTGTCATTCCACGCATTTTTTTTACAAACCTCGACCATGCACCGATCCAATTTAAATCTGCATTTTTTATATCCATACTCCTTAGATTTAGTAAAGCAGATAGGGAAACACCACCAAAAACTAAAGCAGTGATGATCATGGCACCTCCCACCTTTTGATGCATGGAGTGCTTTCCAACTGACTGTGATGCAATCTCAATCCAAAAAAGAGAGAGTAAAAGTGTAAACAAGCCCCCGACGAAACCCCATCCCCAAGCTAATCCCGAAATTCTCCCTAAGCTAGTATCATCCCCAAACTTAGTTATGTAGGCGGCCGTAATGTCTTGATGAACGGAGTAAGCAATGTTGGAAATAATTAAAAAAACAGCTGCATAGACTAAATCGCCCTCTTTCGTAAAGGCTAACAAAAAAGTGGCAACAGAGCACAATATTGTAGCGATAACGAGAATTTTTCGATGCGCTCCTTTACAATCGGCATATGCCCCAATCCATGGAGCGGATAGCATTACGAACAAATAGCTAATTGAAAGAATTACCGTCCATGCGAAAGTACCTGCACTCGATCCTTGCATTATAGTGGCAACGAAATATGCATTAAAAATGGTGGTCAGGACGACTGTTGTATATCCTGAGTTAGCGAAATCTAAATTAGCCCAAGAAAAAAATTGCTTAGAATAAACTACATCTTTTGAAAACATATGAATCTTATTTAAGTTTGTTTACAATTGACAGGTAATCAATGTTAACTGCTATAAAGAATCCAGACAATGTCAAAAAAGCTACATATAAAAACCTTCGGCTGTCAAATGAACGAGTATGATTCTTTAAAAATTAGAGCGCTGTTGAAAGAATCTAATGATTTAGATAACACACCTACTCCCAAAGAGGCCGACATAATACTCCTCAATACATGTTCTGTGAGGGAAAAAGCCCAAGAAAAAATGTTTTCTGATCTAGGTAGGATCAAAAATCTAAAATCTAGTAATCCGGACTTACTAATCGGAGTTGGCGGCTGTGTAGCGAGTCAAGAAGGCAAAGATATATTAAAAAGAGCCCCCTACGTGGATTTAATTTTCGGACCACAAAGTCTGCATAAAATTCCGGAAATGATAGCCAAAAAGAAAAAAACTGGTAAATCTCAAGTTGATATAAGCTTCCCTGAAATTGAAAAATTTGATAATCTGCCGAGAGATAAAGAGTCAAGAGTGACTGCCTTTGTTTCTATAATGGAAGGTTGTAGTAAATATTGTAGTTTTTGTGTTGTTCCGTATACTCGCGGAACGGAATTTTCAAGACCTGTTTTAAGCGTAATAGAAGAAATATTTGAACTTTCTAAAAATGGAATTAGAGAAATAACCCTTCTAGGTCAAAATGTAAATGCGTATTTCGATGAAAATAAAAAGTTGGATTTCTCAGGTCTACTTGAATTAATCTCTGAAATCCACTCAATAAAACGAATAAGATTTACATCTTCTCACCCTAAAGAAGTTACTACATCTCTGATACAGGCTTACAGTCGTTTACCAAAACTAGCAAACCAATTGCATCTTCCAGTCCAGTCTGGAAGTGACAAAATACTATGCGCAATGAAGCGGGGATACACAGCCATTGAATATAAATCCTTAATAAGAAAGATAAGAAAGTTGAGGCCTGGTATTTCTGTTTCCTCTGACTTTATAGTCGGTTTTCCAGGGGAAACCGAGGAAGATTTTGAAAAAACTTTAGAGTTAGTGCAGTCGATTAATTTTGATGGGTCTTATTCTTTCATGTACAGTGACAGACCAGGTACCCCGGCATCGTCTATTCCTGACAAGGTAAGTGATGCCATTAAACTTAAACGTTTACAGAAACTCCAAAGGTTGCTCGACGATTTATCTCAGGCACATTGTAAAAAAATGTTGGGAGGAAATGAAACTGTCTTAGTTGAGGGGGTATCGAAAAGAAATGGTTATGAATTGACGGGAAGAACAGAAAATAATCGAGTAGTCAACTTCCAGGGAGATAAAAAATTAATAGGTAACTTTGTAAAGGTTAAGATTACCGAAGTACGAAGGCATACATTAAAAGGAAACTTAATTTGAAAAATTTCCACCTCACCATACAGCAAGCTAAAGATAAAAGGTTGACACCTTACAGTCAAATTATTCCTAAAACTCAAATAAAAAAATTAGTGAGAAAAACACTATCTATGATTACCTTACTTTTTTCTCAGACGAATGATTCATACAAAAAAAAAAGCGTGGGGTTCTGCTGACATTAATTTACGGTTCGTAAACTCTGAAGAAATGAGAAGACTCAATTTTGCCTTCAGAAAAAGAGACAAAGTAACAAATATATTGACGTTTTGCTATGAAAGCTATCCAAACATTTCTGCCGATCTAGTTCTATGCGTACCCTTTATAAACGCTGAGAGTCGCTGTAGAAGACTCCCTAAAGGGGATCATTTTTCGCATTTGATAGTTCATGGAACTCTCCATGCGGCTGGTTTTAACCATGAAGCATCTAAAGATGCGAAAATTATGGAGAAAATGGAGGTCGATGTGTTGGAATGCTTTCAAATTTTAAATCCGTATCAGTAATCCTAAAAAGTTTAAAAAAGTATGGCACAATATGAGTTCCTGAACTCTACATGCAAGCGCATGACAGAATCCGACCCTAAAACGGGCCGAATACTTCATCAAGTGAAACGCCTCTTTTATCGCCTATTCAAAAAGGGAGATAGTAAGGAGGAGTTTATTGAACAGATTCATGAAGCTGAAGAGCAATCGGTTTTAAACGCTGATGCTGTGTCAATGATGGAGGGAGTCTTGCAGATATCCGACTTAGCGGTGAGAGATGTGATGGTCCCTAGGGGTAGGATGGATTGCATAGAAATAGAGGACGACTTACACAAAACCATAGATTTCGTAACCAAAATAGCCCACTCAAGATTCCCTGTAACTGAGGGCAAAAAAGACAATATCATCGGAATTCTTTTAGCTAAAGATTTACTTGCGACGATTCACCAGGAGGAAGAAAACATACGAGGTGTAATTCGTCCGGCTGTGTTAGTTCCGGAATCTCGAAAATTAAACTCTATGCTACGAGACTTCAGACTTAAGAGAAATCATATGGCAATAGTGGTAGATGAATATGGCGGAATCAGTGGGTTGATTACTATTGAAGACGTTTTGGAACAGATTGTAGGTGACATTGAGGATGAACACGATACTGATGAAGAAAAAGATAATATTTTGAAAATTCCGTACCAAGAGAATAGATATCGCGTTAGAGCTGGAACATCACTTGAGCAGTTTAATAACCAATTTTCTACCAACTTTAATAGCGAGTCCGTGGACACCATCGGAGGCTATGTTACTGATCATCTCGGTCATGTGCCCCGCAGAGGTGAATTAACAAAGATAAAAAATATACACTTTGAAATTCAGAGAGCTGATGCGAGAAGGGTTTTTCAGTTAGTTGTTGAAGATACCTTAAAAGGATTAGATAAGTCCTCCTCAGAAATAAATGGAGAGCCTTAGTCATTTCATACTTCTATTAGTTGTTATTTACGGTTGGAAATTTGGTACCAAAAACCAGTTCATCTCAGCGCAGGTAATAACGTTTGTCTCTTGTACATTCGGACTGTATTGGATTTACATCAGCTTGTACTTTTACGGAAATCTACCCGCTTTCTTAGCCGTTTTAGCTACTATAATTTTATCTTTTTATGTTTCTTCTTATTACCTAGTTGAGGGATATTGTGTTCGAGTATTTAAACTCTCCGATTTGGAAATTGCCGCGAGTATTACCGTCTTTGAAATTCTAAGAAGTAAGCTCTTTGGGGGCTTTCCATGGCTTGATATCGGGATTATGCAGATAGATAGCCCTTTAGCTTATTACGCCAAGATAATCGGTCACTATGGAGTAACCTTTGTGACTGTATATTGCGCTGCCATCTTACTTAACTTAAACTTGAAATCATTTGTTATTCTTGGATTCTTTTTTGCAATCTCTTTCTTTATAAAAAATATTAGTTTTACAGAATCTTACGGCGATAAAATTAAAGTTGCCCTGCTGCAAGGGGCAATACCCCAAGATAATAAATTTGATGTTGCCTCAGTTAAATATCACCAAGATACTTATCTAAAAATGATCGACGAAGCACAAAAAGAATACCAGGAAATAGATCTTATTATTCTTCCTGAAACTGCATTTATAAGCCCCTGGAATTATTTGAGTGACGACTTTCGAAATAAATTAGTTGACAGTATTAAAAAAAATAAAGTGGCGCTGCTCACGGGAATACCCGTAAAAGATAGTTCTGGCTGGACGAACTCGGTAATTCTAATTAATCCAGAATCAGAAAGTAAAAGCAACCTAGTAACTGGGAGGTATGATAAATACCATCTTGTGCCTTTTGGAGAATTTACTCCTTTTGGATTTAAATGGTTCGTAAACCTTATGGATATACCCCTTGGTGACTTTCAAAAGGGGGAGCTCCCACAAAAACCTATATCTGTCAAAAAACAACTAATTGGGATTAACATTTGTTTTGAAGATTTATTCGGTAATGAAATTATCCAATCCTTTAGAAAAAAAAATCTAGAGAGTAACCCTACAATTCTTCTTAATGTTAGTAACTTAGCTTGGTTTGGAGATTCCAATGCATTATCTTACCAATTGAAAGCTAGTAGAATGCGTAGCCTCGAGACGGAAAGACCTTCTATGAGATCTACAAACACAGGCTTTACAGCTTTTATCGATAAGAGGGGCCGCCTCGTCGACAGCTTAAGTACCAATATTCGAGGATATTTGATTAGTGATGTTCAAGGAACACGAGGACTAACTACTTACGCGTTATATGGTGAGTATCCTATACTTTTCATCTGTTTTTTTGTTTTTTTATTTAGATTGCGAACTAATTATATAAAATAAGATATGCTTTCTATTCAAGAAATAATTTTTAAACTCCAAACCTTTTGGAGTAATAATGGTTGTTCCATTTTGCAACCCATAGATTTAGAGGTTGGCGCGGGAACTTCTCACCCCTCGACTTTTTTGCGGGCTATTGGCCCTGAACCTTGGTCGGCAGCTTATGTTCAACCTAGTAGAAGACCTGGTGACGGACGGTACGGAAACAATCCAAACAGACTTCAACACTATTTTCAATTTCAGGTTATTAAAAAACCAAACCCTGATAACATTATCGATCTTTACCTTGACTCCCTCAATGACCTGGGAATCAGCCAAGTGTTGAATGATATCAGGTTTGTAGAGGATAATTGGGAAAACCCAACCCTCGGGGCTTGGGGCTTAGGTTGGGAAATTTGGTTAAATGGAATGGAGGTGACACAGTTTACCTACTTTCAACAGGTCGCTGGTATTGACTGCAAACCAATTTCCAGTGAGATCACTTATGGGATAGAAAGATTGGCAATGTGTATCCAAGAGAAAGAAAGCGTTTATGATCTTGAATGGAATAAAGCTGGTTCTGATTATCACTTAAGTTATAGTGACTTATATCACCAAAATGAATTTGAGCACTCTACTTTTAACTTTGAAAAAAGTAAAGTAAGTACATTAGTAAAAATATTTGATCTTTTAGAGGAAGAAGTTAGTGACCTTTTAGAGTCTAAGCTTGCTATTCCTGCCTATGAACAAACACTAAAATCAGCTCATATTTTTAATCTGCTTGAAGCGCGCGGAGCAATATCAATAACAGAAAGAACAAATTTCATTAAGAGGATTAGAAAGATGTCTAAAGAAGTTGGGGTTGTGTATTTAAGAAGTCGAGAAACTCTCGGTTTTCCATTGTTGAAATAGGGGAATAAATGTCAGCGTTATTAATAGAGCTTCTAACTGAAGAGCTACCACCAAATGCATTGGAAAGACTTTCAGAGCAGTTCTGCGCTCTGGTCTTTAATGAACTATCAAAGAGAGGTTTTCTGGTTCCAGAAACAAAGAAAAGAATATTTGCGACTCCCAGAAGGTTTGGTTTTCTACTAACAAATATAAAAAAGACACTTTTAACAGAGCAGAGAAAAATAAAAATTATGCCGAAAAGAGTTGCATTTAATGAAGATTTACCAACAAAAGCACTTCTAAAAAAATTGAGAGCAGTTGCAGGAAACGATAACCTGTCTGAAAAAAATCTTCTCAATAAAATTACATTTGAAAATTCTAAAAATGAAGAGTTTGTGTTTTTTGAAAAAGATACAGAGCACATTGAACTCAGCAAACTATTACAGGGAATGCTGGAAAAAAGTATTTCGAACCTTCCGATTCCCAAGCCAATGTTTTATCAGAAGCAACAAAGTGATAAATCTGTTATCGATATACATTTTATAAGACCTGTACATAGTATATTAGCATTACTTGATAATGAAATAGTGCCTCTCCATTTGTTTGGTTTAAAAGCCAGTAATATATCGAAAGGACATAGATTTATTGGTAACAAATCTATTGAAATTCAAACGGCCGGTGAATATGAAAGTAAAATTACGCTGGAGGGATCACTTATTCCTAACTTTTCATTGCGGAAAAAGGAAATAAAAAAACAAATCTTAACCTTGAAAAAAGAATTTACTCCTATTTTGCCTGATAGTTTATTAAATGAAATAACAGCCCTGTGTGAAAAACCAAAAGTGTACAAATCGAAATTTGATCCTAAATTTCTATCTCTTCCTCAGGAATGTCTTGTGCTCACAATGCAAAAAAATCAGAAATATATTCCCTTAAAGGATAAGACTGGCATTTTATCTAATGAATTTCTTTTCTGTAGCAACATTTCTCCTAAAAACCCCTCACAAATTTTATCGGGCAACGAAAGGGTTTTGACTGCTCGACTTAATGATGCTGCTTTTTTCTTCGCAAAAGATAAGGAAGTTATATTTAATAGTTTAGAAAATAAATTAATTTCGATAACTTTCCATAACGAGTTGGGTAATCTCGCAGAGCGAGTATCAAGAATTAAAATCTTATGTAAGAAATTTGCTAATTACCTGAATGTTTCGGAGGAGTCTGCAGAAAAAGCTGCAGAGCTGTCTAAGAATGATCTGGTCACCTTAATGGTCTCTGAATTTCCAGAATTACAAGGAGTTATGGGACGATACTATGCAGAGAATGCGGGTGAAGATAGTGATGTGTGTCAAGCTATCGGAGAACAATATAATCCTCGCTTTTCAGGAGACACTATTCCAAACTCTCCTTTAGGTTGTTGTCTTGCATTAGCTGAAAAAATGGAGAATGTTGTCGGGCTAACTAGCCTTGGCATTCTGCCCTCTGGAGAGAAAGACCCTATGGGAATGAGAAGAAATGCTCTTGGAATTGTACGAATATTAGTTGAAAGTCGAATCCAACTTTCGTTAGAACAAGTTCTAACTGATAGCCTAAAATTATTTCCCAGAAAACGACAAAGCCTGACTTATAGCCAAATCATAAAATTTTTCTCAGATAGAGTTTTTTTCTTTTTTAAGGAGAAAGGCTATGACTCTGAATTAATTAATTCATGCTTACTAAAATGCGATCTTAAATTTGCAGAATTGCCCGAAAGAATTACATCTCTACAATCATTTTTAAATACTCCCTCATCAAAAGTTTTATGCTCATTAAATAAGAGAATATATAATATCTTAAAAAAAAGCGAACCTTGTATATCCGAGTCAAATATTGTAGATGCCAATCTTTTTTCTGACGCCACAGAAAAAAAATTGTTTGAGGCTATTGAAAATAAGAGTCAAATCTACGACGGCCTTTTGAAAAAAAAAGAGTTCGAGAAAGCTTTCGACTGTCTCACAGATTTAGAAGATCCCACGGCAAGTTTCTTTGAATCAGTTATGGTCAATGTCGAGGATTTAGAGGTGCGTAAAAATAGGCTATCCTTATTAAGCAAACTTTACAACCAAATGAATAAGATAGCAGACTTATCAGTAATAGATAAATCATAATAATGAGCCCACTTATTATTCTCGATAGAGATGGAGTAATTAACCATGATTCTCCAAATTATGTAAAGACCCCAACTGAGTGGCAACCAATAAAGGGAAGTCTGCAAGCAATAGCAAATTTTAAACTTGCTGGATGGAAAGTTGTTATTGCAACAAACCAGGCTGGAATAGGCAAAGGAATAATATCTTATTCTAATTTACATGCAATCCACTCGAAAATGCTAAATTCTTTAGAACAATACGGTACAACAATTGATGCCATATTTTTTTGTCCCCATACGCAAGAGACTAGGTGCGGTTGTAGGAAACCTAAGCCAGGAATGTTTTTAGAGATTGGAACAAGATTTCAAGTCAAATTGACTGATGTTATTGCCGTTGGAGACTCTTTGAGAGATCTTATCGCCTCCTCTACAGCAGGAGCTAAACCTTTCTTAGTCAGAACAGGTAACGGTTGCAGAACTATTTTAGAGCACGAAAAAAAAGTAGCACCTTTGCCCAAAAATACCAAAGTTTTTGATGACTTATTTACACTCACTAAGTCTATAATAAGTTGATTTTTTTTCGTTCACTCCTATTTTTCCTTGCCCAGATCTTAACACTGAGTATTTGGGGAATTTTAGTATTACTAACCGCCCCATTTTTCAACCTAAAGCAGAGATATTGGTTCACTATGCTTTGGCCAAAAATTAATATTCTCTCTGCGTCGTACCTCCTTGGAATTAAATATGACGTTAAGGGAATAAATAATATGGAAAGTTGTTTAAATGAGCCTAGAATTATCTGTGCTAATCATCAATCAACCTGGGAGACCTTCTTTATTGCTTCCTGCTTACCCAAACAAGTTTGCTTTATTTTTAAAAAAGAACTTCTTTTTGTCCCTTTTTTTGGTTGGGGAATTTTTCTTCTTAGAATGATTCACATAAATAGAAAGAGTGGAAAACAAGCATTACAAACTATTATAGACTGTGCGCCCGAACAGTTTAGGTTAGGTCGTTGGATTGTTTTATTTCCTGAGGGAACACGCTCTCTCCCTAACAAACCCAAACCTTATAAAATAGGCGCGGCCGTCTTATCGAAAAACCTAAATGTGCCTATAGTTCCAATTTCTCATAATGCGGGTAGGCTTTGGGAAAAAAATGCTTTTTTTAAGAGGGCTGGGGTTATCGATATCTCAATTGGCGAGAGCATTTGCCCCGAAAATAAAAGTCCGGAAGAAATAATAACCGAAGTTAAGACATGGATTGAGAATCAAGATCAGTGGAAAACGTCTGCGAAAAACATTAACTAATTTGTTTTTGAAATACTATGTTCGATAGTGTTATATATTTTTCAGGTGAAATATCCTGCGGTCTCACTGAACTTATTAAGTCAGCTCGTTCGAAATCTTCTCCAACTAAATACTTTGAAAGGGAATTCCTCACCATCTTTCTCCGCATAGAAAAAGAAGCTGAAACAATCCGAGAAAAAGTATCAAAATCCTTTAACTTTTGAGAACGTGAATATTGTGGAACCATTCTCAGCAGAGATGACCGGACCTGCGGTTTTGGCTCAAACGATTCAGGACCAAAATCAAGTAGCTTTTCTACTGAATAAAAGGCTTGGAGCATCACGGATAATCTACCATACTGACTTGTTGAAGTCTTAGCGACTATTCTATCAACCACCTCTTTCTGTAACATAAGATGCTGATCGACTACGAGACTTCTCAGTTCTAATAGTTTGAAGAGAATTTGAGAAGAAATGTTATACGGCAAATTTCCAAATACTCTAAATTTTTCTTTAGATAAATTGAAAAGGACACTAAGGTCCCCTACCGTAACTTTAAGAAAGTCTTTTTGAAGAATTCTGAACGACTTACCGTCCAAAATTTTTCTTTTAAGAAAAATAACCAATTCCGGATCCACCTCAACCATTGCTAATTTTAAATTCTCTCCGAATCTATCAATAAGAGGTAGTGTAAGTGCTCCTAATCCCGGTCCTATTTCTAGCAAGCAGTCTTCTAAACCCACTTCCATAGCAGAAATTATTTTCTCCACACACCAGCTATCTACTAAAAAGTTTTGTCCGAAATGTTTTTTTGGTGTGACATGTGGCGGTTGCAAGCTACTCTCAAAACTCTTTTGACTTTATTTCGACATAACTATTCTCCCTTAAGTCTCTGATCCATTCTTCGGTAACCTCCGGTATTTTTCTTTCTCTAATCATGGTTTTTGCAATATTTAATTGTCTCTGTTCATCTATTAATATTTGTTTTTTTTCCAGTAGTTGAATTAAATGATAACCAAACATGGTTCGAACAGGAGCACTAACTTCTCCTGGGGAAAGAGACAAAGCCACCCTTTCAAAGGGCAACACCAAGTCACCTGGGTATGACCAATTGAGTTCCCCTCCATTTTGAGCTGAAGTGATATCATCAGAGAATTCTTCTGCTAAAGATGAAAATGATTCACCTTGTTGAATTCTTTGCATGAGCCTTTCCATCAATTTTAATGTAGTCGTCTCTTTTGTATTAACTGCAACTTTCTTTAAGATGTGTCTAGCCTTATAAACGGTTACTTCGTCTTTTATAATTGATGATCTTCTTTCAGAAAGAAATAATAGATGAAACCCACTCCCACTCTCGATCACCTGAACAAAACCTCCTGCCGCTGAATTTCTCAAAGAATCCACAAAAATTTCAGGTAATTTTTCAAATGATTTCCATTCCCAAGTTTCGAATTCCCGACCGTCTTCAGCCCAAAACTTTTCCCCCTTTTCCTTAAATTTTTTCTCATGATTTTCCAAGATTTCATTCACTTTAATTTTTAACTTCATTCTTTCTTGCTCAGTCACAGTCTCATCAAACGGGAACTTAAGATGTTTAATTAAAACTTCGTCAGTAATTAGATTATTTTTACCCTGAGTTTCAAGAAAGTTTTTGGCTTCAGTATCCGAAATAATTAACTTATCTTGCAATTCTCTCTCCCTTAATCTACGCAAGAGGATTTCTTTTTCAATGTTCTTCTTAAACAACTCTAGATTTAATCCTTCTTTTTTTAATTGGGCTTCGAACAATTTGAGGGACATTTTTTTCTCTTCAGAAATATTCTTTATAACCCGTAAAACCGTCTTACTATCTACCGAAATATTCAGTCTTTTTGCTCTCTGTAATAAGACAAGATCGTTAATCATATTTTCTAAAATAAATTGCTTTGTCTCGTCGGAGATAGCGCTCGGATTTTGAAACAATGAATTCCTTAAGAAGATTTCCTGATTTAATTCACTCTCAAGAATCACCGCCTTGTTTACTACAGCCACTACTCGATCCAACATAATTGACTCTTCCGCATATATCTGGAGAGAACAGCAAGAAATGAGCATGGAAAATAAGATTTTTCTTATTTCGCCGAATACTCTAAAAAAAAAGTTTATTGAGTTCAGTATCATTACTGAAAATTATCGAAGGATGAAGGTGGTGGTGTCAACTGATTAATCCTACGATAATTCGGTATTCCCCTTTTTAAGGCATTAAGTGGATCCGCACCAACTCTCGCTATTCCATTCAACTCAATCTGAAAAAATAAAGCATCAGTAGCTTGAGTCGCGCCAGTAACATATCGCTGAGCCACGATTCTCGAAACCCAGCAACCTCCATCATATTCCACACCTAATAAAGCCTCTACAAGCCCAGGTGGCTGGTTTCCAGAGGCTTCACTTCTTCCTTGAAAGGAATAGTTATACCTTCCTACGGCATACCAACTTTTTCCAAAAGGAGTTTGAAACGCAAAGTCTGCAGTATCAACTGATTTTCTCGTGAATCTATAATCGAATGAAAATGAATTACCAGCCTTAGGAGTATAACGAAAACCAATTATTTGCGACTGCCACAATGCTAATTTCCTCGTATACTGACCCAAAGCTGTAATAGATATATTTTTGGTAGCCTTTATTCCTGCCTCAAAAAACAAATCAGACTCGTTATCTTTCCGGATAGGCTGACCTGGCAGTACTACTCTTTGTTGATCAAAATAATACCGTTGAGCAATTGAAGCCCTCAATCTTTCAAAACCGTTTTTTTCAATAAATCTGGTTGTTAATGCAGCAGTAAGGTGATTTTGGTCAGCAACTCTGTCATCCCCAAAAAAACTGGTCTCGGAGAGTAATTGGGCCAGACTTGAGGTAAGACTGCTGGTATCGAAGACAGGGAAATCAGACTGGTTTCGATATGGAGTGAAAGCATAGAATAATTTAGGTTCTATTGTATGGATAAAAATATCTTTATTTAATACTGTTTCCCTTTCTAGAATAGAGGATGCTTCTAGACTAATACTCGGAATAACTCTACCATAACTTTCTGCGCCTCCGGACCCTACGTTATTAGCATAAACTCCCAATAAGCCTGGGGTAACCATATATCGATTTTTGGTTATGGACGCACTTCCCTGACTGGTCTCACTATACGCAGTGTAATGAAAACTAGCAGTTGGTTGTAATCTGACACTACCAAAAAAAAGCGGGGTAGAAACTTTACTACGAATAATGAATCTCGTTCCTTCCGCTAGGGACGGATGAGTAAAATGAGTCGCTTCACCAGAAGACACAGAATCAAAAGTAACCCTCCCTAAATTTAATACGTTATCTCTAGAAAAAGTAATTTTCGGACTCCACTCGTATGGCGGTAAGATCGGAGCTCCAGGGTCCTGTAATACTTGATATTCTCTGATAGCAGCTTTGTAAGACCAGCCTTGAAATATTCCATTAAAGAATATACTTGCTGGCAGTATGCGCTGCGAAGCCGCCAAAACAGAAGCTCCAAAATCTGCAAAATAATTATCATCAGAAACCCTCAAAAAGGTAACGCCTATTGATTTAGTCTGGTCAATATAATGACTAGCATTTAATTTTGCTAGCCATCTATCTCCACCGGAAATTTTATCTGAAGGTAAGATTTGTAAACCAACCTCACCCACCTGGCTCTTATTCAGAAATCTAAAATCGGACCCAAGTTGTACTCCTCTTCTACCTACTACTCTGGGATAAATGGTTAAATCTCGATTCGGAGCAATGTTCAAATAGTATGGCATAGTTAAATCCAAACCTAGCTTGGAGTTCACAGAGAATGTTGGGGCTAAAAAACCAGTTTTTCGTTTATTTGAAATTGCAAATGAAAGATCGCCAAGAGGAAGTAATTCAGCATTATCCCAATAGAGAGATGTATTTTCAGTCTTGGCAATAGCTCTAATATCGTCAACTAAAATTGTATCAGCACGTAATTCCCAAGCCTTATTTTGTAACGAGCAGGTTGTGAAAGTTGCGTTTTTGAGAACTATCTCTTTTGGCTTTACAAAATTAATTCTCTCAGCCTTTCCTCTTCCATTGATTCGAGTAAAATCATAAGTTACGTCCTCGAAGTAACCTTGCATTTTTGCAGGATTCAAAAATAGCCGAGGCCCCATATAAAGTTCACCTTCTCTAAATAGAGTTACATTGCCCGTAGCGTTCAATAAGCTCTCTACCAAATCATAGTCTAAAGTATCAGCACGTAGACTCATGCCCAACCTGCGAAAATGAGCATTTCTTTTTACCGTAATCCTGTCATCAAGCTGTCCCTCAATGGATTCCCCCAGCAAATAACTAGGACCATTTGTATAAGAATCAGTATCAAGATTTAGGTCAGAATCTAACCGTAAATTTTGAGAGTTTTGTATAAAAACACCTTTTGGCTCATAAATCTCGCTCTTTTCAGCTAGCGCGTAAGGAGTTACTAGCCATATGCACAAAACTAATTGCACCTTAAACTTAAGTACTTGAAATATACTAACTATACTCACTCTTATATTAAACATTTTTTATGACAAATTTAAAGACATCAGAACCAAACAAAGACACGCGGCTTAAACTGGGACTCGACTGGGCCAACAAATCAAAAACATTGAAAAATAAAATAGGACAAGTTACCCCAATATCTTCAGATGCTTCCTTTCGCAGATACTTTCGACTATTTTGCACAGATTCTACTCATACTATAATTTTAATGGACTCTCCCCCTGAAAAGGAACCACTTAATCAATTTATACGAATTTCGAGACTTTTTAAGTCAATGAATCTAAAAACACCCAATATTTTAGAAATAAATGTCAAGTTAGGATTTCTTATATTAGAGGATTTCGGAAATGAAACATTTGAGTATAAATTTTTAACTTCCGATAGAAATATCTGTGAACTATTATTAAGGAATGCGTTGGACACAATAGTTGCTATGCAAGTCTGGAGCTCCCAGCACCCCGAGAAAATAGTAGCTGTTCCAAAATATTCTGGGAAACTTTTATCTGAGGAAATTTCCCTGTTCCTAGAATGGTATGTAAAGATTTACCATGGGCAAAAAGTAGGCCATGAGACTGAGAGTGAACTAAATAATACTTTTCTTTTAATTCTTAATTCAGCATTACAGGAGCATCAGCTATTTGTTCACAGAGATTTTCATTGTAAAAATTTAATGTACTTGTCCGATGGATCAACGGGAATTTTAGACTTCCAAGATGCTGTTATTGGCCCTATTTCATATGACGTAACCTCAATTTTGAAAGACGCCTATATGAACTGGGAGGATAATTTAGAAATTGAACTTCTAAAGTATTTCTGGCAAAGTGCCCTAGATTCCAATATTTCTGTTCCAAAGTCGTTCGAATATTTTCAAAAACAATATGACTATATGTCTCTGCAACGTCATCTAAAAATTACTGGTATTTTTTCCCGCTTAAAGTATCGAGATCATAAACCTTCTTATTTTGAGTATATCGATAAAATCTACCAAAGCATGATTAAGATTTCTTCTAAATACTCTGAATTGAAATTTTTTTCCTGTTTTTTAGAAAGCCTCGGAGTCAAAGGATGTTAGCGATGATTTTAGCTGCCGGTAAAGGCACTCGACTTAGGCCAATAACCTATACGTTACCAAAGCCCTTAATCGACGTAAACGGGCTCTCTCTAATTGAAAGGCATCTAGAAAATCTATCAGATGCTGGTTTTAGTAAAGCCTTAATTAATGTTTCTTACTTAGGCCACCTTATTCACGAAAAACTTGGTCTATCATATAAAAATATGCAATTAGAGTATAGTTTTGAACCAGAATCACCCTTAGAGACAGCCGGTGGAATTGCATTTGCTCAACCCTGGCTCCCTAATTGCTCTCCTTTCTTGGTAATTAACGCTGATATTTGGTGTGACTGGCCTCTTAGGAATGCTTTTCAAGCATCAACTCACCTCAAAAAGAATAAACTTTTAGCACACCTAATACTTGTTAACAATGTAACCCAAAACGGCGGAGACTTCTTTCTATCTAAAAAATTCTTATCTAGATTCGATAAAGGTGATGCAAATTCGATACCCTTAAAATTAACATATTCCGGGATAGGTATTTATTCACCGCTACTATTCACTTCAGTTGTGAGAGGAACTAGGCTTCCACTCACAGATTTACTTTTTCCAGCTATCGACGAAAAATTAGTCAGCGGAGAATTTTTTTCAGGTTATTGGGCTGATGCAGGAACCCGCCAGCGCTTGAGTACTTTAAGAAAAACATTAACTAAAAATCATCAAAGGCTATGAATAACTTTAAACCGACAATTAATCAACTCCCGGAAGTAAATCCGGGTCCCCGCCATTTGAACTCGGTGCTTGAACGCCGTAAACTTTTAGCGCGCAGAATGTTGCAGATAAGTGGTGAAAGACCTTCGGTTGCTATTCTGTTTAGCGGAAATGAACAAATTAGAAATAAAGATGTTTTATTTCCTTTTAGAGCCTCAAGTGATTTTCTTTACCTTTCAGGGTTTTCTGAGCCAGAGGCTTGGCTTTTTGTTTATGTGAATGCAAGTGGAACCTTAACAGATACCATTTTTTCAAGGAAAAAAATAAAATCTAAAGAAATATGGGAAGGAATTATTGCAGGACAGTTGTTGGTTAAAGAAAAGTATGGCGTGAAAAATAGTTTTCCCGTCGATGAACTAAATTCTGAAGTATTAGAGATAATAGAGGCTTCTGAGTGTATTTTTGCTCCATTTAATGATTTTTCGGTTGTAAATAAAACCATTAATAGTTGGATACTTGAAGTAGAAAAAAAGAAGAGATCTGGAGTTGATGCTCCAAAAGCTCTCTTTAATCTGAATTTACTAACAGAGGATTCTAGACAGATAAAAGATTCATATGAAATTCAGACCATGAGGCAAGCAGCTAAAATATCGTCCTTAGCTCATATGCGTGCAATGAAATTTTGTAAAGCTGGTGTAAGTGAATCTCATCTTGAGGCGGAGCTTTTACATGAGTTCAAAATACAGGGTGCTCAGGACGTAGCATATCCCTCTATTGTTGCTAGTGGACCACACACTTGTATCTTACACCATAGGGCTGGTAAGAGGATTTTAAACGATGGTGAGCTTCTGCTTATTGATGCTGGTTGCGAGTTGAACGGTTATGCTTCCGATATTACAAGGACTTTCCCTATTTCTGGGAGATTTTCTGCGGTGCAAAGAGACATTTATGAAATAGTTAGAGCAGCACAAGCGGAGGCCATAGAAAAAGCAAAACCTGGGGTAAATATTAGTGATCCGCATGATGCAGCCGTCCGGTGTATAACTAGAGGTTTATTAGACTTGGGATTAATAAAAAGCGCATCTTTGGAAGATGCTATTCAAAAAAAAGACTATTTTAGATTTTACATGCACCGAACAGGGCACTGGCTCGGGCTGGACGTGCACGATGTGGGAAGCTACAAAAAACCACTATCTGCGGGAATGGTCATGACTGTAGAACCTGGAATTTATATTAGTCCGGCAGAGGATCTACCTGAACATTTTTGGAATATAGGCATAAGAATTGAGGATGATATTTTAATAACTGAAAGTGGCTGCGAAATACTAAGTGAAGATGTACCAGCTAATCCTGATGAGATACAATACTTGATGTGTGGTTGAATTTATCGAAGTTGAAATAATGTATTGATAAAGTGGACATAAAAAAACCAAAGAACGACAAGTCACCCTTAGAGGCAATTTTAATAACATGTCTCGACGTTTACTTTGAGCAATTGGGTAATCAAAAGCCCCATGCTGTTCTGGACATGGTAACCGAGGTATTTGAAAAGCCAACTATTGAATACGCTCTAAAAAAAACCTCCGGTAATTTAACAAAAGCTAGCGATATCCTTGGAATAACCCGCTCCACACTTAGAAAAAAAATGACAAAGTACAGTTTGGCGCAGATACATTGTGCAAAAACCAATGCATATCGAAAATGAGATTCAATAGTGCTCTTATTTCCGTTTATAAAAAAGAGGGGATAGAAGAGTTCGCCTCTTTTTTGTCAAAGCATTGCACTCAGCTTATTTCAACTGGCGGAACTGCGAAAAAATTACAGTCAGTGGGACTTACTCCAACTACTGTCGAAAATGTAACAGATTTTCCCGAAATTTTAGCGGGTAGAGTAAAAACTTTACATCCAAAAATACATGCTGGAATTCTTGCGAAAAGAAAAGATGTTAGTCATATGAATATTTTGAAAAAAAATGTGATACCTCAAATAGATATTGTTGTTGTTAATTTATATCCCTTTAGTGAGATAAAAAAAAAAGCTGGGGAAGATGAGGGTAAAACTCTTGAAGGAATAGATATTGGTGGGCCAACTCTGATAAGGGCAGCTGCGAAGAACTTTAAAGATGTCATGCCTGTAATCGATCCCTCCGATTATGAGTTAGTAATTTCCTTTATAAAAAATAATAAAGTTGACATAGAGTTTAGAAGGTATTTAGCAAAAAAAGCTTTTGATCATACAAAGTTTTATGAACATCAAATTAGCGAATATTTCAAAACATCAACGCTGGTAATGCAAAAAGTTGAAACTGAAGACTGCATATTTAAAGACGGCCCAGAGACTGAACCTTTTGCTTCAAAAAAAACATCGCTTGAATCACAGATTCCTCTGGTTTTTACGAGATCTAATAATCTTCGTTATGGAGAAAACCCGCATCAATTGGCAGCTGCTTACCATTTAGATCATGCTGGTGGCCTCCTAAATGCTAAGCTTGTTCAAGGAGAAAGCCTTTCCTTCAATAATCTTGTAGATGCTGATACAGCGGTTAACTGCTGTAAATCGCTTAATGAACCTGCAGCTGTAATTGTAAAACATGCTAACCCCTGTGGGGTGGCGATTGCAAAAAATAATGTGGATGCTTTTTCTTTTGCAAGGTCGACTGACCCCAAATCATCTTTTGGTGGTGTCCTAGCCTTAAATTCCGAACTCGATAAAAAATTAGCAGGAGCCATAAAAAAATATTTCTTTGAAGTGGTAATTGCGCCGTCCATTTCTTTAGCAGCCAAAGAAATTCTGAAAGAAAAAAATAATCTTCGGCTCTTGTGCTCTTCAAAACTATTTTCAAAAGAAACTTTAAGTGCTGGGATACTTGATATAAAGAAAATATTAGGAGGTTATTTGATTCAGCTTGATGAGGAACAAAACTCTGGATTGGAATTAAAGGTTGTTACAAAGAAGGAACCAACAAAGAAGGAATTTAATGATTTAATGTTCGCTTGGAAGATTAGCAAATGGGTAAAAAGCAATGCCATTGTTTTTTGTAAAGATCAAAAAACTCTTGGAATTGGTGCTGGGCAAATGAGTAGGATAGACTCCACTAATATTGCGATAATGAAAGCTAAGGAATTTTCACATTCGTTAACTGGCTCAGCAGTTGCATCAGATGCTTTTTTTCCTTTCCGAGACGGGCTTGATCTTATTTCTAAAACCGGTGCCAGCTGCGTAATACAGCCTGGGGGATCAAAAAATGATAAAGAGGTCATAGCAGTCGCTAACGATAATGATATATCAATGATATTTACTAACCTTCGCCAGTTCAGACATTGAAAAAAAAACGATTTACCCTTCTTGGAGTTGATCCTGGGCTCAGAAAAACCGGCTTTGGTTTAATTGCGCGGGAGGCTTCAGCACTGCATTATATAACCAGTGGCACCATAGAGACTGACTCAAAAAAAAGCGATGCCCTTAGACTCAAAGAAATTTTTATCGCTTTAAATCAAATAGTAAAAAAGTTCCGCCCAGACAAAGCGGTGGTTGAACGAGTATTTGCTAACAGTAACCCCAAAACAACTCTTGCTCTAGGTCAAGCGAGGGGAGCTTCAATCACAGCTTTAGCTATTCAAAATATAGATGTTTTCGAACTATCTCCTACGGAAATCAAAAAGTTCCTGGTTGGGAATGGACATGCGGATAAAAATCAAGTGCAATTTATGGTCAAGTCACTGTTAAACTTGGAAGGCAATGTGGGTACTGATTCATCGGACGCTTTGGCTTGTGCCTTAGCGCTTGAGCGGGTAGAAAAAATTCATGATTAATCATTTGATTGGTATCATTACAGAAAAGTCTTTGCCATCAGTGATAGTTGACGTGAAAGGAGTTGGGTATCAAGTTGATGTTCCGATGAGTACTTATTCTGAATTGCCTGAAAAAGGCGAAAAAGTAAAGTTGATTACTCACTTTATTGTGAGAGAGGACTCCCACCAACTATTTGGGTTTTTAACTAAGGAAGAAAGGGAGGTGTTTAAGGAGATAATAAAGATAGCAGGTATTGGTCCTCGAGTTGGGCTAGGAATACTATCAAGCTATTCTGTTTCGGAGTTTATCTCAGACATTGAAAGTGATAACCATGACGCACTTGTCAGAATTCCTGGTATCGGCAAGAAAACTTCTGAAAGATTAACATTAGAACTTCGAGGTAAACTTCCAAAGGTAGCAGTAACGAAACCTGAAAATGATGGTAAAACTGATCTTTTGAATGCTTTGATCGCTTTAGGTTTTTCAGAAAAGGAAGCTAATTTAAAATCCAAGAATGCTTCAAATGAGGTTAGTTTGCAGGAAAATATAAAAGAAGCTTTGAAGGATCATAGAAATAACTAGTATGATAAAAAAGGATAAACTCAGCGCTAAAAGAGTTGTAGAATCTAACAGCCAGAACAGAGAAGAATTAAAAGTTGACAAGGCTTTAAGACCCCAGGTCTTTAAGGATTACGTTGGCCAAGAAAAAATTGTAACTCAACTTCAAATTATGCTGGAGGCTTCAAAGTTAAGAGGGGAACCAATGGACCACATCTTACTTTTTGGTCCTCCTGGATTAGGTAAAACAACCTTAGCTCATATACTTGCGGAGGAGAGAGAAGTTAATTTAAAAATATCATCTGGACCGATATTAGAACGACCTGCGGATTTGGCTGCAATTCTAACAAACTTAGAAGTCAATGACGTACTTTTTGTTGATGAGATCCATCGATTAAGTAACGTTGTGGAGGAAAAACTATACCCTGCCCTTGAGGATTTTAAATTTGACATAATGCTGGGTGAAGGGCCTGCTGCAAAATCTGTGCAACTTGACCTCAAACCATTTACCCTCATCGGCGCTACAACCAGAGCGGGAATGTTGACAAACCCCTTAAGAGATAGATTTGGGCTTACTGCTAGGTTAGAGTTTTACAAGCCGACTGATTTGCTAAAAATTTTAGAGCGCTCTGCAAAATTACTGGGTTGTGCTTTTACAACCGATGGGCTTTATGAAATAGCAAAAAGAGCTAGAGGTACTCCCAGAGTGGCAAATCGACTATTGAGAAGAGTTAGAGATTATGCTCAGGTAAAATCTAATGGTGTGCTAACGAAAGAGAACTCAAAAGAAGCATTATCTATTCTAGAGATTGATAAAGATGGGTTAGACGACTTAGACCAGAAACTAATTCTTGCTATTCTTGAAAAGTTTGATGGGGGACCAGTTGGCGTAGAAAATTTAGCTGCTACTTTAGGTGAAATGAAAGATACAATCGAAGATGTGGTGGAGCCATACTTGATACAACAAGGATTACTCAAACGAACACCCAAAGGAAGAGTAGCCACAAGTTTAAGCTGGGAACATTTTGGAAAAAAACCTAAACGAACAGGTGAATCAATATCACTTGATTTTCCGGAACCATAAATATGAGGGGTATTAATTAATGATACAGAACGAGCTCTCCATTCTTTCATTAGTATTAGGTGCGAGTATTCCAGTTCAAACTGTAATCGCTTTACTTTTAGTGATTTCAATTTTTTCATGGGGGGTCATTTTTTCCAAATTGCAAAGCTTCGGGTCAGCAAAGTCATCAGCAAATAAATTTGAAGACGAATTTTGGTCAGGTGGTGAACTCATGCAGCTCATGAATAAAATTGAAAATAAACAGCTTTATGGATCTATGCCAAGGATATTTGAAGCAGGAATGCATGAGTTTTTAAAGAGTAGAAAAACTACATCTTTAGATTCTAATGGAATTATTTCAAATACAAGGAGAGCTTTGAAAGCAGCATCTTTCAAAGAGCTGAGTGGTCTCGAATCAAAGTTGCCCTTCCTTGCAACTGCCGGTTCTGTATCCCCCTACATTGGACTTTTTGGAACTGTTTGGGGAATAATGCAAGCTTTCCTTGCTCTTGCAAATGTCCAACAGGCGACTCTAGCTAACGTTGCTCCAGGGATAGCAGAGGCCTTAATCGCCACGGCAGTGGGCTTACTCGCGGCTATTCCAGCTGTTATTGCCTTCAATAAGTTTGCAACCGATATCGAAAACTTAGCCAGCCGATTCGAGAGCTTCACCGAAGAATTCTCTAATATTTTACAAAGGCAAATTTAATTGAAATCTAATTTTATTCTTAGGAAAAAGAATAGGCTTATTAGTGATATCAATGTGGTCCCGTATATTGATGTGATGTTGGTTTTGTTGGTGATTTTTATGGTAACAGCTCCTTTGATAATCACCGGAGTTATTGATTTGCCGGAAGTGAGTAGAACTTCTCCGAAAAAAGAGAATATTATTGAAATTCAATTATTGAAGAATGAATCTATTAAAATTAGAAAAAGAGCCGTCGGGGCTGAAGAACTAATTGTAACTTTTTCAGAACTGACATCGAGTGTTAAAAATCTTCTTAAAGAAAATGAAAGCATTGCAGTTGTAATTTCAGCAGAAAAAAGAGTTCCATATGAATTAGTAGCTAAAGCAATTGATACACTTAATGAAGGTGGTGTTACGCGAGTTGGCCTACTAGTCCGACAAAAAAAAAAATTAGTTGATACTACTGATAATAAAATTTGAGTAATAATATTTACAACAATATATCGTTATTTTTAGGAACTGCTTTGTCGGTTGCTCTTCACTCAGCCGTTATTTTCTTAATTTATGCATATATACAAAGAAACGAAGACAAAGTCATTTATGTGCAGGCTGAATTGTGGAGTGCCCTACCACCCGAATCGAAAGATTCATCATCGGTACCAAACGAGCTTTCTAGAGAAATAGAGAATCCTCTAATTCGGAATACCCCAAAAAACAGTAACACATTAATGGATGAAGGAAAAAAAAGTGATGCTCCGGACGATATCGGATTAGCCAAAGAAAAAGAACGAAAAGAAAAATTAGCTAAAGAAAAAGAACGGAAAGAAAAATTAGCTAAAGAAAAAGAACGAAAAGAAAAATTAGCTAAAGAAAAAGAACGAAAAGAAAAATTAGCTAAAGAAAA
>MDTB01122042.1_pt1 | contig 27860 bp, 24 predicted proteins | sample 811161 | NCBI WGS metagenome assembly MDTB01 (sample SAMN05326650, study PRJNA326480) | marine metagenome | isolation source: seawater | place: Mediterranean Sea | collected 2009
AAGCTGTAAAAAAATCTATAAAAGAAATTCAAAAAATTTTTAAAGTTAGAAATTGTAGTGATAATACTTTTGCAAATAGAAGCAGGCCTTGTATTGAGTTTCAAATGAAAAGATGTTCCGCCCCATGTGTTCAGAAAATTAAAAGAGCTGATTATTTTGAAGATATTTCAAGTGCTAAATTTTTTCTATCTTCCTCAGACACTAAAGCCTTTCAAAAACTGAAAAACGATATAGAGAAAGCAGTCTCAAAGCTTGACTTTGAAAAAGCAGCAGAAATTCGAGACCGACTTAATAGATTAAATCTTCTGAAAGAGGAACAATCAGTCGTTACGTTAGCAAATGATATTGACATATTTTCTGTTATTTCTGAAATGAACTATCTTGGAGTTTCCATAATAGTTGTTAGAAACGGAAAAATAAGAGGAACTAAAACTCATCTTATTAAGCAAGCTTATTTCAACTCTCTTGATGATATTTATCAAAGCGCAGTATGTAATTTCTACGAAAACCAGATGGATATCCCTAAAAAAATTCTATGCGCATATTCATTGAAAGACAAATCAATTCTTGAAGATATGTTTTTATCTAAACATAAAAAAGAGGTGAGAATCACTCATACTCCTAGTAAGGCAATCAAACCAATTTTTAACCTATGTAAATTGAATGCATCACAAGTAATTAAAAATCATATAAGTAAAGAGGATAAATATTCCTTTGCATTAAATGAGCTTGCTCAATATTTAGGTATAAAAAATTTGAATAAAATAGAAGCATATGATGTTAGTCATATATCAGGTGGACACGCCGTGGCATCATGTGTAGTTTTCTCAAAAAAAGGACCTGACAAAAAAAACTATCGACTATTTAATATTCCAAAAAGTTTATCTGGAAATGATATTGGATCACTCGAGCACACTATTGAGAGAAGACTGAAATATTATAAAGATCCAAAGATGCAACCAGATTTATTACTAATCGATGGTGGTAAAAATCAGCTTAAATTCGTCCAGTCAATAATGAATAAAACAAATTATAAAGACATAAAAGTAATATCAATTGTGAAAGGTTACAATCGAGTTCGAGCAAGTGAAACTATAATCTCCAAAGATGGCATATTAGAGATAGACAAACATTCCAGATCTTTTCTTGTTCTCCAAGAGATCAGAAATGAGTCACATAGGTTTGCTATACAAGCGCAAAGAAAGAAAAAAAGACATTCAGTTACAAAATCTGAGATAGATAAAATTAGGGGTATTGGAAAGATACTTAAATTAAGATTGCTTAATAAATATAAAAGTATAAAAAATATTAAATCTGCTTCGAGAAAGGATTTAATGACTGTTAGTGGTATAAATGAGAAAATAGTAGATCAAATATTAAAGATGAAAAAATGATAACTCTAATTAATACGATTACTGTCATAAGGATATTATTGGCTCCCATTATTTTGGTTTTATTGGCTAATGGAAACTATTTGCTTTGTACTATTTTGTTATTTTTTGCTGGATTAACTGATTATTTGGATGGATACCTTGCTAGAAAGTATAATGCTGAATCTGAATTAGGTGAAATTTTAGATCCCATAGCCGATAAGATAATAGTTGTCTTTGTTTTAATAGGCTTATCATTAAGTCTAAGTAGCTATCTCATTGCTTTCTTGAGTGCTTTTATAATTTCAAGAGAAATAGGCGTGGCTGCTCTAAGGGACTACTCTGCAAGAAGTAATCTATCTCACAAAACAAAAGTAACTTTTTTATCAAAAACAAAGACAGCAGCTCAATTTTTTACAATTGGATCATATTTATTTGCTATGACATTCAATTTAAAACTTTTAATTGTTCTATGTGATATTTTTTTGATAATAACAACACTAATTACTCTCTATACAGGATATCAGTACGCTGTGAATATTTTTAAAAAATGAAGATTTCTGTTGTAAGTGGGGGCTTTGATCCAATACATTCAGGTCATATCTCATATCTCAAATCTGCAAAAAAGATTTCAGATTATTTAATAGTTGTTCTTAATAGCGATGATTGGCTTATAAAAAAGAAGAAAAGTTTTTTTATGCCATTTAAAGAGAGAGAAAATATTTTACTAAATTTAAGCTTCGTTGATGAAGTGATGTTATTTGATGATGATGAAAGAGGTAGTTGTATAAATGCACTTGAAAAGATTAAAAAAAAATATCCTCAAGATTCTGTAATTTTTTGCAATGGTGGCGACAGAAATGAAAATAATATTCCAGAAATGATTGTTAATGATATTGATTTTAAATTTGGGGTTGGGGGCAAGAAAAAGCAAAACTCTTCTTCATGGATATTAAAGAAATGGAAATTTCAACATGAAGAAAGAATCTGGGGATCATTCTATAATTTATTTGATTCTCAAGATGTAAAAGTAAAAGAATTAATTATTAAGCCAAAAAAAGGCATGAGTTTCCAAAGACACAAAGAAAGAAATGAAATATGGCTAGTTTCAAAGGGCTCATGTGAAGTTTTGTTTTCTAAAAGTGACCCAGAATCTAAGAGTAAGATTATATTAAATAAATTTGATAAATTTTTGATTTCTAAAGGAGAGTGGCATCAAATAACCAATCCATATAATACTGACTGTCATATTATTGAGATTCAATATGGAAATTCTGTTATTGAAGAAGACATAGAAAGATTAAGTTATTTCAACGAATAAAAGTAATAGTTTTTGCTTTTATTTATTTCCTCTATACAATAAAATCTCGAAACTTTTGGCTGGATGGCAGAGTGGTCATGCAGCGGCCTGCAAAGCCGTTTACGCCGGTTCGATTCCGGCTTCAGCCTCCAAACTGGAAACACATTTTAAAAGACCGCATATTTTAATGATAATGCCTATTAATTATAAAAAGTGAGTATATAATGCATATCTTATTACTTCACATGAGAGTAAATAATTATGAAAATATTAGTGATGGGACTACCAGGATCTGGCAAAACTTATTTAACTGAAAGACTAGCGCCATTACTAGAAGCTGCATGGTACAACGCAGATAAGGTCCGCGAAATGGCAAATGACTGGGATTTCACTGACAAAGGGAGAACAAGACAGTCAAATAGGATGAAGACCTTTGCAGATTTTGAAACAAGTTGTGGAAGGTTTGTAATTTGTGATTTTGTTTGCCCAACGAAATCTACTAGAAAAAATTTTGATGCCGATATTGTCATATGGATGGATACTATCAAAGAAGGTAGGTTCGAAGATACAAATAAACTTTTTCAAAATCCTGAAAATGTGACTTTTCACATTACAGAATGGAACGATAAAAACCATATTAATGTTGCACATGATATTAAGGAAAAATATGTTTGATTGGAAAAAACCAACGGTACAAATGTTAGGAAGATGGCAGCCATGGCATGATGGACATCAAGCCCTTTTTAAAAGATGTTTTGCAAAAACAGGCCAAGTAATAATTCAAGTGAGAGATGTTCAAGGCGCTTCTGGTGGAGATGGCCAAGATGACAATCCATTTGATTGGAACACGGTATGCAAAAATATCGAAGATGGCTTATTAAAAGATGATTTTAAGAGGGGTGTTGAATACGAAATAATGTTGGTTCCAAATATCGTAAACATAACTTATGGAAGAGGTGTAGGTTATAAATTTGATGAAGAAGTTTTTGATGAATCTGTTACAGAGATAAGTGCAACTAAAATAAGAAGACAGTTAAGAGAAGAGGGTAAGCTTTAAATAATTTTAATATATAATTATATTTAGGAGATATTCATAGACTAGCCCGAGTGGTGGAATTGGTAGACACAAGGGACTTAAAATCCCTCGATAGAAATATCGTGCCGGTTCAAGTCCGGCCTCGGGTACCATATGCAGAATCAGACTAAAGTTTTCAGTTTGTAAATAATTTTTAAAAGTCTTCACCATGAAGCATTTCACAACCAAAAAGTATTTTTAGAAAACATCTCCAAGATAATTGAATGTATAATGATATCTATAACTAATAGTATTAAATCAGGCCCATCTAAAAATATTGATGAAGAAATAGATCTAAGGCAGCTATTTCAAGTCATCTGGCAAGGCAAAAAATTAATTTTTATTTTAACTGTCTTATTTTCAATTACAGCAGTAATTTTCAGCCTAAGTTTGCCAAATATTTATCAATCTAAGGCACTTTTAAGTCCTGTCAATGAAGATAGCGGTCTTAATTTAGGTAATAATAGTGGATTGGCTAGTATTGCTGGCATAAATTTATCATCCCAGCAGGGTGGTAACTCTGCCAAAGCTCTTGAAAAAATAAAAACTCTTAGCTTCTTTGAACAAAATATATTACCAAATATCTTTCTTCCTGATCTTATGGCAATCGAGTCATGGAACGCTGCTACCAATATTATTAGCTACAATGAAGATAATTTTAATCTAGAATCAAATAGTTGGGATGAATTACCAAGCCCTCAAGAAAGTTATAAAATTTTTATGAATCAAATTGAGTTCTCACAAAATCATACCACGGGCTTTATTTCTATCTCTGTTAAACATCAATCGCCATTTGTTGCTAAAGAATGGACAGAGCTGATAGTTAACGAAATTAATTATTTTTTTAGATCAATGGATAAAATAGAAGCCCAAAAAGCAATGAGTTTTCTGAATATTCAGATTGCACAAACAAGCTATACTGAAATTAAGCAAGTTATTGCACAAATACTTCAGCAAAAAATGAAACAACTTACACTTATAGAAGCAAATGAATATTATGTATTCAAATATATAGATCCTCCTGCTGTCATGGAAGAAAAAATAGAACCCAGGCGTTCGTCAATTTCTATCTTAGGAGCTATTCTTGGATTAATGTTAGGGGTCTTAATTGTAATTGTTAAGCAGTATTTTAGCAGTGGGAAAAAAAGATAAAAATAAGTATTCTTAATACTTTAGGAAAATTTTTATGAAAATAGCAATAGCCGGAACTGGTTACGTTGGGCTTTCAAATGCCATGCTCTTGTCTCAAAATAATGAAGTTATAGCTCTAGATATTTTGCCTGAGAAAATCAAACAATTGAATAATCAAATCTCACCAATAGTTGATGCAGAGATCTCTGACTTTCTAGCTAACAAAGACCTAGATTTTAGAGCTACTCTTGATAAACAGTTAGCTTATAAAAATGCTGATTTTGTAATTATTGCAACGCCAACTGATTATGATAATGACACTAACTACTTTAATACCAACTCTGTAGAATCTGTTATCCAAGATGTAATTGATATTAATCCAAGCGCTGTGATGATAATAAAGTCAACTGTTCCTGTTGGCTATACCGAGAGTATCAGAATTAAATATAACAATAATAACATCATCTTCTCACCAGAATTTTTAAGAGAAGGCCTGGCTCTTTATGATAATCTTTACCCATCTCGAATTATAGTGGGTGAGCAATCTGACAGAGCTAAACAATTTGCAGATCTTCTTATAAAAGGCGCCATTAAAGAAGATATAAAAGTCTTGTTAACAGGTTCCACTGAAGCAGAAGCTGTTAAGCTTTTTAGTAATACTTACCTAGCTATGCGAGTTTCATATTTTAATGAACTTGACTCATACGCTGAAACACATAATTTAAATTCAAGACAAATTATTGAAGGCGTGGGTCTTGATCCAAGAATTGGATCACATTACAACAATCCATCTTTTGGTTATGGCGGCTATTGTTTGCCAAAAGATACAAAGCAACTAAAAGCCAATTATCAAAATGTACCTAATAGTTTAATTAGCGCCATTGTTGATGCTAATGCAACACGAAAAGATTTTATTACTAAATCAATCTTAGCCAAAAAACCTAAAGTAGTTGGCATATATAGGTTAATTATGAAGTTAGGTTCTGATAACTTTAGAACCTCCTCCATTCAGGGCATAATGAAACGCATTCAGGACAAGGGTACTAATGTCGTAATTTATGAACCAGTTCTAAGCGGAAAAGGAAAGAAAGAGTTTTTTAGCTCCAAAATTATAGATAGTCTAGAAGAGTTTAAAAAGTTGAGTGATATAATTGTTGCTAATAGGATGGTAGATGAGTTGCAAGATACAAAAGACAAGGTTTACACTAGGGACCTTTTTAATTCGAATTAGTCAACATAAGTAATATTCATATGAAAATATTAGTAACTGGATCTGCTGGTTTTATTGGATCAGCTCTTACAATTCAATTATTGAATCGTGGTGATGAGGTTATAGGTATTGATAATCATAACGATTATTATGATCCCACTCTCAAAGAGCTTCGTCTAGCTCGTCATGCTAATCATAAAAAATATACCCATTTCAGATTAAGTATAGAGAATCGTAAAGAAATTAAAGAAATATTTAAAAATCACCAGTTTGAATGTGTGGTCAATTTAGCAGCACAAGCTGGTGTAAGATATTCCATTGATCACCCCATGTCTTACATTGATTCAAATCTGGTAGGTTTTGCAAATATTTTAGAGGGCTGTAGGCACAATAATATTAAACATCTTGTATATGCTTCATCAAGTTCTACATATGGCCTGAACACAAAACAACCATTTTCCGTTCATGAAGGCGCTGATCACCCAGTCAGCTTATATGCTGCTACAAAAAAAGCCAATGAACTAATGGCGCATACATATAGTCATTTATATAACTTACCCACAACAGGCTTAAGATTTTTTACTGTATATGGGCCATATGATAGACCAGATATGGCTCTTCAAAGGTTTGCAGGAGCCATAATGAAAGATGAACCTGTAAAGGTCTTTAATTATGGAAAACATAAAAGAGACTTTACTTACATTGATGATATTGTTCAGGGCATTATTAGGACATTAGATCGACCAGCTCAACCAAATCAAAACTGGAACAGCAATAATCCTGATCCAGCTAGTTCAAGTGCTCCATATAGAATATACAATATAGGCAATAATAATCCGGTTGAACTAATGAGCTACATTGAAGCATTAGAGAAGCATCTTGGCAAAGCAGCAAAAAAAGAATTACTTCCGCTTCAGCCAGGAGATGTTCCTGATACTTATGCCGATGTCGATGACTTGGTAGAACAATTTGATTATAAGCCTAATACAAGCATAAATGAGGGTATCAAAAATTTTGCAAAGTGGTACAGGGAGTATAAAAATATTTAACATATGATTAAATTTATTTTAGAGCTTTTTTCTTTGCTTACGCCAAGGCAGCGTAAAAGCTTTTACTTTTTGCAAATTTTGGTTTTAGTCATGGCGTTCATGGAAATTCTTGGCGTTGCGTCTATTATTCCTTTTATGGCCTTGGTTGGAGATATAAGTCAATTGCAACAAGATACTTTAGCAGCAAAAGTCTATGAAGCTAGTGGTTTAAGCTCTGAATTGCAATTTGTATTTCTTATGGGCGTTGGTGTTCTTGTAATGTTAATTTTAGCAACCATTGTGTCCATGTACACCACATGGAAAATCTCAATGTTCGCCACTAGAGTTGGTGCTGAAATATCGTCTAAGCTATTTAATCATTATATAAAGCAGGATTGGTTATTTCATGTTAATAGCAGCAGCGCTCAATTAACAAAAAAAGTTGCTGTAGAGGCATCTAGAGTTGCAATTGGTGTTGTAATGCCGCTCATGCATATGAACGCAAGATTTGTTATGGCGCTTTTTATGGGGCTTACTATTTTTATTTATGATCCAATTGTTGCCATAATCGGGTTAACTATTTTTGCAATCTCTTATTTAGTTCTTTTTAAATTAGTTAGATCAAAACTGCACCGAAATGGAGTAGCAATATCGAATGTTAATGAACAACGCTTCCGTTTAATGAACGAGAGTTTTGGTGGCATAAAAGATGTCTTATTACTTGGTAGAGATTTTGATTTTATAAATCGTTTTGACAAAACCAGTGATGTGCTTGCTTACAGTCAAGGTATAAATTCTACTTTAACTCAGGTTCCGCGTTATTTTATGGAGCTGGTTACTTTTGGCTCAATGATAACTCTAGTTCTTTACTTAATAGTTAATCACAATGGAGATCTTGGTGTTATTTTACCAATTCTATCAGTTTATGCCCTTGCTGGTTTTAAGCTTTTACCCTCATTTCAACTAATCTATACAAGTCTTGCTAGAATAAAAAGTAACAGCCCTGGTTTTACATCAATTCGAAAAGATCTTATAGACTCATATGATACCGATGACACAAGAGGCGAAATAGAAAAAACCCAATTGCATCCAAAACAACAATTAGAATTTCAAAATGTTACCTTTACATATCCTGGAAATAAAAAATCAGCACTCTTTGAAGTAAATATTTCGATTCAAGTTAATGAAGTTGTTGGCATTGTCGGTCCATCAGGCTCAGGAAAATCTACTCTAATTGATATTCTGCTTGGTCTCATAAATCCAACTCAAGGCAGTTTGGTTGTTGATAATGAGATTATCAATGATACAAATCGTCGTTCTTGGCAGAATAGTATTGGATTTGTTGCTCAAGACATATTTCTATCTGAAGGCACCATAGCTGAAAATATAGCTTTTGGAGTACCAAAAGATGCAATTGATTTAGAACGAGTTGAGCAGACACTTGAGCTCGCACATTTAACTGAGCTCATCCAAAGCTATAAAAATGGTATTGATACAAAAGTTGGTGAACGAGGTATCAAACTTTCTGGTGGACAATGTCAAAGAATAGGTATTGCTAGAGCTCTTTATCATAAAGCAGAAGTTCTTATTTTTGACGAGGCAACAAGTTCTCTCGATGGAATCACTGAAAAAATGATTATGGACTCAATTAATAATTTCAGTGGACAAAAAACGATTATTATGATTGCTCACCGTCTCAAAACGGTTCAAAAATGCGATAATATATTCTTTTTAGAAGAGGGCAAAGTAACAGATAGCGGCAATTTTAAACAGTTATTAGAATCTAACGAAAATTTTAGAAATATGGCTGAACACGCTTAAATTATCAAGGAAAAAAATGGAAAAAAATTCAATAATATTAGTTACTGGCGGAACAGGATCATTTGGGCACACATTCATACCAATGACTTTGGAAAAATATAATCCTAAAAAAATAGTAATATTTTCTCGTGATGAGATGAAGCAATGGGAAATGGCAAAATTATATAAGGATGATAATCGTGTGCGTTTTGTAATAGGAGATGTAAGAGATAAAGATAGGCTTTACCGGGCTCTAGATGGCGTGGATTATGTTATTCATGCTGCTGCTACTAAAATTGTTCCTACTGCTGAATATGATCCCTTTGAATGTGTTAAAACTAATGTAATTGGTGCAATGAATTTAATTGATGCTTGCATAGATAAAGGTGTCAAAAGGATTGTAGCTTTGTCCACAGATAAAGCTAGCAGTCCTTCCAATCTTTATGGGGCTACAAAGTTAACAAGTGACAGGCTTTTTGTATCGGGTAATGCTTATAGTGGTGAGAATCATAAAACAATGTTTTCAGTAGTTAGGTATGGTAATGTTATGGGATCAAGAGGTTCAGTAATACCATTTTTTATGTCGATTGCAAAAAATGGAGTATTGCCAATAACGGACAATAGAATGACAAGATTTATGATTTCTTTAGAGGAAGGCGTTGAGCTGGTTTGGCATGCCATGGAGGATATGAAAGGTGGTGAGATTTATGTCAAAAAAATTCCTTCTATGAAAGTAACGGATATCGCTAGTGCTGTAAATAATAACGCAAAACATGAAATTATTGGTATTAGGCCAGGAGAGAAATTACATGAACAAATGATTGGGTTTGAAGACGCGCCTTATACCTATGAGTATTCAGATCATTATAAAATACTACCTTCAATTAATTCTTGGGCAAATGATCCAGAAAGGATTGGGTCTGGTAAAAAAGTAGCTGATGACTTTATATATAGCTCGGATAAAAACGAAGAGTGGATGAATGTTTCTGAGCTTGAAAACTGGATAGAGAAAAATCATTCAAAGATAGGAAAATTATAAAAATGATTCCTTACGGTAGACAAGATGTTAATCAAGATGATATCGATTCTGTAGTGGATGTTTTAAAATCAGATTTCCTTACACAAGGTCCTCAAGTTCCTCTTTTTGAAAAAGCTGTTACATTATATTGTGGAGCTTTGCACGGAGTGGCAGTTAATAGTGCTACATCTGCTTTGCATATTGCGTGTCTTTCTTTAGGACTAGGAAAAGATGACATTCTCTGGACCTCTCCAAACACTTATGTGGCAAGTGCTAACTGTGCGTTATATTGTGGTGCGCAGGTTGATTTCGTTGATATTGATAATCGAACATATTGCATGAGCGTTGATGCGCTTAAAATCAAACTTGAGAAAGCAGAAATAGATGGAAGCTTACCTAAAGTAGTTATTCCTGTTCACTTTGCAGGCCAGCCATGTGATATGCCTGCAATACATAAACTTTCTCAACATTATGGCTTCAAGATTATCGAAGATGCATCTCATGCCATTGGAGCTACTCACAATAAAATCAAAATTGGTGCATGCACTCATAGTGATATCACTGTATTTAGTTTTCATCCAGTGAAGATCATTACAACTGGAGAAGGGGGGATGGCAGTTACTAATAACGAAGAACTTGCCAACAGAATGCGTGTTTTTTGCAGCCATGGAGTTACTAACAATAAGGCCTTTATGCAATCTCGACCACTAAATGAAATATGGAATTATCAACAAATTGAACTGGGATATAACTATAGAATGACAGATATTCAAGCAGCATTAGGCTTAAGCCAGATTTCACGTTTAGATGAATATATAGTTCGTCGTCATGAAATAGCAAACCGTTACGACACCGAACTAGAATGTTTGCCAGTTAAAATTCCTTGGCAAGAATCTAAAACATACTCGAGCTATCACCTATACCCGATACTTATTGATGAACGTAAAAGCACGAAAAGTCAGCTAGAGCTGTATGATGCACTTAGAGAGAATGGAATAATGGTTAATCTGCATTATATACCAGTGTATCGGCAAGTTTATTACGAATCTTTGGGTTTTAAAAAGGGCTACTGCCCAAATGCTGAAAACTATTTTAAGCATACTATTAGCATACCAATTTTTCCTTCTATGGATCATGAATCCCAATCAAAAGTTATTAATGCAATTAGTAATGAACTAAGTTAAGACAACCAAAGAATGCTACCAAAGACTATTTTAAAAATGAGTAATTGAGTGACTAAAATATCTTCAATATTTTCTCATGATAACTTTCATCCTTTAACAACTGAATATAAGAAATTAATGCTTCTTTTGTGTTTTAAAAAGTTATCTTTTAAGTTGGGTGTAATTTTTGAATAAATTAGCATTAGGTTCTGTTCAATTTGGAGTTGATTATGGCGTTAACTCAATAGATGGAAAAGTAAAATTCGAAGAAGTTAAAAGAATTTTAAGTTATGCTTCTTCAAAAAATATTGATGTTTTAGACACTGCATTTGCATACGGAAATAGTGAAGAAGTTCTGGGTGATGCTAATAATTTCAATTTTAAAATAGTTACCAAAACAAGACATTTTGATAATCACAATATAACTGATGATGATGCAATATTATTGAAAAATGATTTATATGGCTCATTAGAGAAATTAAAAAAAGATAACGTTTATGGTTTGTTAATTCATAATGCTGATGATCTTCTAAAGCCTAATGCAGAAAAAATTTTCGAAGCTCTACAAAAGCTAAAAAAATCAAAAAAAATAAAAAAATTGGGTGTGTCTATTTATGATATTAGTCAACTTGAATATGTGCTTAATAATTTTGAGATTGATTTAGTTCAGTTACCTTTTAACATATTAGATAGAAGAGCCATTGATAGCGGTATGTTAGAAAATTTAAAAAGAAAAGGAATCGAAGTCCACGCCAGATCTATTTTCCTTCAAGGCTTACTGCTTATGTCTTCAAAAAATAGACCTAGTAAATTTAATCATTGGGGTCAATTATGGCAAATCTGGCATCAATGGTTGAATGACAACAAAATAACAGCCTTGGAAGCTACATTAAAGTATGCCACGTCTTCACCAGAAATTTCCAAGGTAATAGTTGGTGTTGAGACTAAATCTCAACTAGAAGAAATCATTAAAGCCTCCTCGTCTGATGTTAGCTTGCCAATGATTCCAGCAGAACTATATACTAATGATCTTAATTTATTAAACCCATCAAATTGGAGCAAATTGTGAAAGTAATCTCACTGGTACAGGCGAGAATGGGATCTACTAGATTCCCTGGAAAAGTACTACAACCTATTTTAGATGTCACCTTGATAGAAATGCTTTTAGCTCGTTTATCTAAATCAAAAGAACTTGATGATATTGTTGTCGCGACCTCTGTTGATCCTCAAAATGATGAACTGCAAGCAATTGTTGAAGGTCTTGGTCACAGGTGCACAAGAGGCAGTGAAGAAAATGTTTTAGAAAGGTTTTATGAATCAGCCAAATTAATTGGAGCAGATGTGTTGGTTCGTATTACTGCTGATTGTCCCCTAGTTGATCCTGAGCTGGTTGATCAGTGCGTTCAAGCTTATAAAGACACAAATGTAGATTATTTTTCAAATGTAGATCCTGCTTCATATCCAGATGGGTTAGATATAGAGGTTATTTCGTTTTCGGCAATTGAAATAGCAAATATTGAAGCTACTTCTAACTCTGATCGAGAGCATGTCACTTCATATATTCGTAATTCGGATAAATTTTTGCGAGGCTCAATTTCACATACTCAAGATCTTTCTGATTTAAGGTGGACTGTTGATGAACCAGAAGATTTGGTCGTAGTTAACAATATATTTAAACACTTTTCACCGAATATATATTTTAACTGGCTGGAGGTGCTTGAACTTCAAAGATCAAATAAAGAGTTATTTCAGGAAAATCAGCATTTTAAAAACAACGAGGGCTCAATTATGAATAAAGGACAAAAGCTTTATAGAAGAGCAAAAAAAACTATTCCTGGAGGAAATATGCTTCTTTCAAAGAGGCCAGAAATGTTTTTACCTGAAAAATGGCCTGCATACTTTAGTAAATCCAAGGGCTGTAAAGTTTGGGATCTTGATGGAAATGAATATATTGATATGTCAATTATGGGAATTGGTACTAACACTCTAGGATATGGTCACCCCGAAGTTGATGAAGCAGTTACCAGAACTATAATGGACGGAAATATGTCAACACTAAATTGTCCAGAGGAAGTTTATTTGTCAGAAAAATTAATTGATTTACATCCATGGGCTGACATGGCTCGCCTTGCAAGAAGTGGTGGAGAGGCTAATGCTATAGCAATTAGAATTGCAAGAGCTGCCTCTGGTAGGGATAAGGTTGCAATTTGTGGCTATCATGGCTGGCATGATTGGTACCTTTCTAGCAATCTTAATGATAATAAAAATCTAGATGGACATCTTTTGCCCGGTTTGCAAACTAATGGGGTTCCAAGAGGGTTGGTGGGAACAACTCTACCTTTCGAATATAATAATATCGAACAATTAGAAAGATTAATTAAAGATAATGATGGTGAAATTGCTGCTATTAAAATGGAAGTAGCTAGAAATGAAGGCCCAAAAGATAATTATTTGCAGAAAGTAAGGGATCTCGCTACTAAAAATGGAATTATTTTAATCTTTGACGAATGCACTTCAGGATTCAGAGAAGCTTTTGGAGGTCTTCATAAAAAGTATGATGTTGAGCCTGATATGGCAATGTTTGGTAAGACCTTGGGTAATGGTTATGCAATTACTGCAGTTATTGGCAAAAATGACATTATGCAGATGGCACAAACAACTTTTATTAGTTCTACATTTTGGACTGAACGCATAGGACCAACTGCAGCTCTAAAAACACTTGAAGTTATGGAAAGGGAGAGATCATGGGATATTATTACTAAAATTGGAAGAAATATCTCTAAAAAATGGCATTCTCTTGCCAATAAGCATGAGTTAGACATCAGCACTTGGGGTCTTCCGGCGCTAAGTGGCTTTTCCTTTAATTCCCCTAATTCACTATCTTATAAAACCCTAATTACTCAAGAAATGTTAAAAAAAGGCTATCTTGCCGCTAACAGTGTATATGCTTGTACTGAGCATTCAGAAGAATTAATTGATGGATATTTTTATGAACTTGATCCAATATTTGCAATGATTAAAAAATGCGAAGATGGGATGGATGTAGACTCAATTTTAGAAGGCCCCTTGTGCCATAGTGGTTTTAAACGCCTAAATTAAATTCGCTTAAACCATTCAAACAATTAACTGTAGTAAAAATAACAATAACTAATTATAATTGCACATATTATAAGTATTGCTAGATTTATTTCACGTATAAGATTTCAAATATTTTAATAAAAATATTTATCCTCTAGTTCAAATGATTCTGGTTCATTACACTTATTAATATTTAAGGTTGATCTATGAGATATTTAAATCAAGAACAAAAACAAAAACTTCAAGATGATGGTTTTTTGTTGATAAAAGCAGTCTTTTCTGAAGAGGAGATCAATAAAATGAAGGAATCTGCAACTCATTTTTGCTCCATAAATAATTACGATGATGAAATGAATATTGGAGATGCGATGTCACTAGAGGGAATGGCTAACTATCTTCTGGATGATAGGTTAGTATCTATTGCAAAAGATGTCCTTGGAGAAGAAATTATTTACTTTGGTGATAGCGCTCTTCACTGTGCTCCAAATAAAAGAATTTTTCACAATGATGCTAGGGGCGATCATTGGGATCCCAGCAACTCTGACTATCCGTTATACAGGATGGGATTTTTTTTCCAGGATCATTCCTTGCATAGCGGAGGTATAAAGTTCAGGACCGGCTCTCATAAAAAATTACTTTACTATGGTAAATTTTTGAAAACTTTAATACCTAGCATCTTTAAGGTTTTGTTAGGTAAATTGAGTATAAAGTCATTACTTAATACTGGAAAAATTGTAAATGCTAAGTCAGAAATGGGTGATGTAGTTATTTGGAATTTAAGAACTGAACATAGTGGTGGAGCCGTAATTCTTAAAGATGATCCAGACAACGCCTTACTTCCTTACCAGGACGAACAAATACCTGATAATAAAAAATTACCTGAACATGATATTCGGATGGCAGTTTTTTGCTGTTTTGCTGCATCACATCAGGCTACAGAATCTTATATTTCATGGAAAGTTAATAATAAAGGCTATAAAGATCATTGGCTAGGATGCCAATTCGATAAAATAGAAGTACAAAAGTTAGCACTAGAAAAGTCTGTTAATTTAGACTTTACAGGCATCAAAAAGTATAGAAAACCAATAGAAGTATGAACAAAATATATCGCAAAGCCTTGAGGGTTCCTCTTGTAAGAAACTGGGTTAGTATTTTTAGAGCTGTTTGGTTGATGAAAATAAAAAGAGTTAATTTAGTAACATTTGATATCGGAGAGGATGTTCATGATCCTACTATTTTTTCAAATAAAAGACGCATTGTTAAAAATAAAGAAAATCCGCACCCTTCTGCAAATTATTTTTTAGGTGTGGACAGAAATCAAGCTTGTAGTAAGTCAGATTTACTTATAAACCCTATTAGATCTATTCATCGTGTAAATAAAAATTTTCCAAAACTCAAGATATTATCAATTGGCCCAAGAACAGAAGGAGAGATTTTAAATTTATTTTCTCACGGTTTTAAAAAAGAAAATGTAAAAGGTCTTGATATAATTTCGTATTCACCCTGGATTGAGGTCGGGGATATGCATAACATACCTTTTGAAGATAATTCATTTGATATTGTGATTTGTGGTTGGGTAATTGCTTACAGTAATAACAAGATCAAAGCAGCCTCAGAAATAACCAGAGTGCTCAAAAATAATGGTATTGCCTCCATTGGTGTGAGTTACTCCCCTAAAACCAATGAAGAAATACGAGAAGAAAGAGGCTATTTAATTGCCGCGCCAGAAAGACTCAATTCTGCTAATCAAATTTTAGACTTATTCGATTCAAACATAAAAAAAGTATTTTTCACAAATGATGTAGAGGAAGATCAAGTCGATACCCATGTTCAGATTGTCACCACATTTTCTGTGCAAAAGTAATGATAAATTTTAAGGTATCGTTTCTAAGAAAATATTTTAGATGGAAGTAGTTAATTTTTCCATTGACACTGATTTAAATGTTGAATCAGAAAAACCTTTTAATTTTTCATTCAAAGGATCAAAATTTTCCGTCTATATACTTGGCGAAGTTATTGGAGCAATTATAGACGACACTGTTTATGATGATAATGATGTATTAAATTATATAAAGGATAATAATGATCTAGATACAATTTATAAATTGATTAGAAACTCGATTGGGTCATTCTATACTATTATTACAGATAATCACAAAGCTAATATACTATGTTCTTATTCAAGCCCAGGCCTTTTATATACAGAAAAAGATAAGGTAATATATTTTTCAAATGCCGAAAAAGACATATTCAAAAGTTTCGGAAAATTATCAAATTTAAATGAAGAAATACTTTTAACCACCGTGACATCTCATCAGCTTTTATTAAGGCCACCTTTCAAAACAATTTTTAATAATATTGCAAGATTGCCTAGTGCAACAGGCATTGTTTTTGCCAAAGACTTAAATATCAAATTAGACTTCCAATTAGTGAATGAAATGCCTGAAAATACTTATCAACCTTCCTCGATTAAATACGGTGTTAATAGGTTTGGCTTTATTTTAGAAAACACTATGAAATTAATTGTAAGCTACTATGATAAAAATGATAAAAACCTAGAGCTCTCCTTCTCTGGAGGAATTGACTCAAGCGTATTAATGGTCGCGTTAAAAAAAACAGGCCTTCAATTTTCAAGTCGCCATTTTGCTTATAGCGGAACCGATAATCAAGAGGTGGTTATTGCAAAAAGAATTGCTAAAAAACTTAATGCGAAATTATTTATTCAGGAAAAATCAGCTAAGCCAGATATCAAGTATATTTCTAACTTATCAGTCTCTGGCTTAGGGACAAATGTCACCCCATACCAATTAACAATGGATATTTCATCTAAAGCATTTGGTTATGATAGTACTCTCAATATGATTAATGGTCAGAATGCAGACACGCTCTATCATGTTGATGCATTCGCTCCAAACTCTTCAACCTACATCCCAGTGAAAATTTTAAGAACCATATCCAAATTAAATTCAAGAGTAATGTATTCTGATTTATTTTTAAGCAAAAATAAAATTAATTGGTTTTTAAGATTGTGGCCTTTTAGTGTTAAGAAAAAAGATCTAGACTTTGATCTTAAAGAATATTTATCTAGCATATCCATACCAATATCTGAGCATGTCATTCCTCTCAAAGAGAAAATAGATCAAAACGATTCCAAAATTAATAGTATTATTAAAAAAAATAAATATAAAAATATATTTCTGCCTATTTATGATTATATAGAAGCTAATCATAAAGAATTACTTACTAGCCCTAGCAGCCTTCAAAAACTATCCCTAATTAAAATTTTTAGGTGGTACAGAACTATTAATAATGTCCCAATTAACTACCACAATCTACAGATTGGCGAAGATTTGAATCGAGTAATTCCATTTACTGAAGGTCCTATAGCAAATTTCTTTCTGAGAAGAAATTTATCATTTTCTGAGATGTTCTATATTAAAAAAATATTTTATAAATATTTTAAAAAAGAAGTTGGGAAAAGTTATACCTATTTTTGTAAGAATAATTCACGATTTGCATTTTTCCTAATATTTAAGGCTTTGCTAGATAAAGCTTCAATATTTTTATCTGGAAAAGAAACGCATGATAGGCAAAGATGTTATTCTGAAGAACTTAATATTTTAAAAAATATAAGATTGAATGATAAAAAAATATTATTGGAACATATTTCTGATCAAGAGATTAAAGCTTATTTTGAATCCTTATATGAAATGCTTGATAAATCACCCAGTAAGATATCACGGAATGAGATGATGAATTTATGTAGGCTAGTTAATTTAGAAAATAACCTGCCTTTATGACTCAACCGAATAACCACTTCTTAAAATCATGACTATAATACAGTCAATCTGGTTAATTAGTTACAGCCAGCATCAATATCAATTATGTATTTAATAATTTAACAAAGATGAAAAAAATACTTGTAATAAATATTGAAATTAAAGCAAGAGAACTTAATAGTCGAATCATGATTGGTTATGAGGCGCTCAAAAGAGGCTATGAAGTTGTGATTGGAGCTCAGAGCGAAATGTATGAATTTTTAAAATACGTACCTAAAGCTATTTTTCTTGACAAGAGTATTTCAAGAAATAAATTAAATAAATTAAAAAAAATAAAAAGACTTGGTCACAAGATTATTAATTTGGATGAAGAAGGCATAGCAAGTCAAAATAATAAGCATTTTTATTTAAAACAAAGGATGTCAACAGAAACACTTGATTTGACAGATTATTTTTTTACTTGGGGAGATGACGAAAATAACTTAATAGAAAGTCAATTTTATGAATATAAATCTAAAATCAAGACTACAGGAAATCCAAGAATAGAATTATGGAAACCTGAATATAAAGAGTTATACAAAGATGAAGTTATTCAAATATCAAATCAATATAAGGATTTTATCTTTATAACCTCAAATTTTGCACTTGTTCAGCATGCAAGAGGCGAGGATTTTTTAAAAAGTCAAGAATCAGCCTTTTCTCAAGTAGAAACACAAAAGGATGAAGAGATTCTAAATTCGCAAAAAAAATATTTTACTTTAATGCATACTGCGTTTCTTAAAATGATAAATGTATTAGCTAAATCATTTCCAAATAGGACAATTGTAATAAGACCCCATCCTTCTGATAATATTCAAATATGGAAAGAAAATACCAAGGAATATCAAAATGTTTTTATTGAGTATAAGTACAGTGCTACTCCCTGGATAATAGCGTCTAGCTGTATGATTCACTCGTCTTGCGCAACTGGAATTGAGGGCTTTTTGATGAATAAACCTGTTTTCTCATTTTTGCCATACAAAGATAATAAATTTATTGAGTATATTTCAAATACTCTAAGTGATATTTGTGACACAGAGCAACAGTTGCTAGATAAAATAAGTTTAGTTTTTCAAGATAATTATGATTCTTACACTGGTAGAGAGGCAAAAAAGAAGGAAGTCAAACATATATTACAAAATGTAGATACCTCTGGATCTTCAAAAATAATTTTAGACTATATTGAAAAAATTGATGCACCTTCTCACGCTAAATTAAAAAATCATAGATTTATAACGTATTATGCAAGAGATTTTTTGAAAAAATTTGTAAAGAAAATCATTGGTAAGGAAATAAAAGCAGATGCTTATGATCAGCAGAAGATGCCTGGAATTTCTATTGATGAAATATATGAAAAATTAAACCAGTTCCAAAAACTTGATAACCAAGATGATGATAAGAAATTTAAGCTAACTAAAATTCATAACAAGAGTATATTTATTATCAATTATGAATAGAATTTTTAATTAGGCCTAAGGCAACCTAAGATAAATTCTGCGATAATAGCTTTGGAATATGAATAATAACAAACCATCATTCTTTATAGTTGGAGCTCCAAAATGTGGAACTACAGCTCTTGCAAAATACTTATCAGAACATGATGATATTTTTATGTCATCACCTAAAGAGCCACATTATTTTGCAACAAATTTTGCTGAAAGTATGAGAACCGCTCAAACAGAAGATCATTATTTATCATTATTTAAGAATGCAAAAAAGAATCAAATTTGCGGTGAGGCCTCAATTTGGTATCTTTATTCTATGGAGGCTATTAAAAATATAGCAAAATTTGATCCTAATGCAAAAATCATGATTATGGTAAGAAATCCAACAGATATGATTTATTCATTACATAGTCAAAAAATATATAGCCTTGACGAAGATATTATAGATTTTGAAGAGGCGTGGAATCTTTCTTGGGAGAGAAAAAAAGGTAATTGCATACCCAAAAGATGCAGGGAGTCAAAGACACTTTTTTATCATGAAATTGCAAATTTTTATGAACAGATTCAATACTTATACAAATTCTTTCCAAAAAGCCAGGTCAAAATTATAGAATTCCAGAAGTTTAGTAAAAGTAATTTAAACGTTTATAAAGATGTATTAGATTTTTTGAATCTTGAATATGATGGAAAAAAAGAATTCAAAAAAATTAACGAAAGAAAAGAACACAAAAGTAAATTAGCTGCTAATTTAATTAATTTTGAAAGACCCCAATCTTTAAAACGTATTACTAATAAAATTAAAGAAAAGCTAGGCATTGTAAAGATACCAATATGGAGCCATTTTTTTTACTTAATAAAAAAATTAAATAAAAAGACAATTAAAGCAAAACCTATAAACAAAAAAATGAAAATGATTATAGATTCTCATTATGATTTGAGTTACAAAAAGCTTTTAGAAGAGATTAAAGGAAATGGCTAGGAAAGTTATACACCTAAATATTAAATTACAATTTTATTATATTGCTAAAGGATCCTTCCTTAATGAATGCTAAAAAATGCTAAAAGATAAAAAAAAAATAACATTTTTGATTCCTTCTTTGAGTGGAGGAGGCTCTGAAGGATTATGTGTCAACCTCGCAAATGCTTTAAGTCAAAGTGGTTGGGAAGTTAATTTAATAGCATTAAATATAAAAAATTCTATATATCACGATAGATTAAGTAAAAATGTAAATTTTGTCATTCTTGATGTAAAACATGCAGTATATTCGCCCTATAAGATAGTCAAGTACCTACTTGCCAATAAACCTAACAAAATCCTGATATTCAATTATGAGTTAACTATAGTAACTATTTTTATCAAAATGTTATTAGGTTTAAAAATTACAATAATTGCAAGAAATCGCAACACAATGTCACATGTTCAAAACAGGCCTGGAGGTTTTTGGGTAAAGTATATTGTTAACCCTTTAGTTAAAAAGTTCTATGGAAATGCAGATCACATTATTAATCAGTGCGAAGATATGAGAGATGACTTAATTACCATTTATCCTAAAATAATTGATAAGACTAGTGTTATCTACAATCCGATTAATCAGGTTATTGAAGAATACTCAAAAACCTTAGACTTTGCCAAGCCATTTAGTGATGAATATCTACTTTGTGTGGGTAGATTAGAGAGACAAAAAGCTTTTCATTATGCCATCGAGGGCTTTGCAAGACTCACTAAAGAATTTTCTTCATTAAGACTAAAAATAGTAGGCGCAGGTATATTGGAAAATAATCTAAAAAAATGTGCCAATGATTTTGGTGTAAGAGATAGAGTTGATTTTGAGGGGTTTAAAAAAGATATCATTCCATATTATTTAGGTGCAAAAGCCACTCTTCTAACTTCATTATATGAGGGATTCCCAAATGTCTTGGTTGAATCATTAGCTCTTGGGAAACCAGTTGTTGCATTTGATTGTCAGAGTGGACCCAGAGAAATAGTTTTAGATTCAGTTAATGGGTACTTAGTTGAATATAAAAATATAGATGATCTTGCAGAAAAGCTTAAGATCTCTATTAAAAAAAAATGGGATTATGTTGCAGTGGCAGAAAGTGCAGAAAGATTTAGCATGAAAAATACTATCAAAGCTTATGAAGATAGAATAAGAATGCTATGAAAAATATACTAGTTAAATTATGGAAATCATTGCCATTCAAAATGAGATATAAGATAGATATTATGCGTCGTTTTCCTACTTGGAAGAAGCATAATGTTATTTTTATTCACGTTCCAAAAGCTGCAGGGGTCAGCGTAAATAAAGCTATTTATGGAAGCTCATTAGGACATTTCTACGCGAAGGATATCCAGTCAATGTACCCAAAAACTTTTAATGATATTTATACTTTTTCTGTAGTTCGCCATCCCATAGACCGTTTATATTCTGCATATTGTTTTTCTCGTAAAGGAGGAACCAATGAAATGGGTATGCATAATTACAAGAACTATATTTGCAATCCTGATTTTATTAGTTTTGAAAGGTTTATTCGAGGATGGTTAATCGACCAAGATTTAAAAAAAATAGACGGTGTGTTTCGACCACAATATTTATACCTATATGACAAAAAAAATAACTTGTTAGTAAATGATGTTTATAAACTTGAAGATATTGAAAATTATTTTGATGAAATTTCAAAAAAGCTTGGAAGACCCTTTTCAATTGGCCACCATAATAAATCAGAGAAAGAAAAAATTAATATTTCCACTGATTTAAAGGAATTAATATACAAGCTCTATAACAAAGATTTTGAATTGTTGAGATATTTAAAGGAATATTAGTGCAAGTACTTCACATTATAACAGGGCTGTCAGACGGGGGTGCAGAAGCAGTCCTATACCGCCTATGTCAGTTTGACAATGAAAATAATCATGTTGTAATTTCATTGCAGAATGAGGATAAGTATGGCCCCCTGCTAAAGGATCTAGGGATAGATGTATATACATTAGATTTTTTGAATGGAAAAGTTAGAATGCTGGGCTTAGTGAAACTTTTTTATTTGATAAAAAAAATCAAGCCAGATGTTATACAGACTTGGATGTATCATGCAGACTTTATAGGAGGTGTTGTTGGTCGTATTGCTGGAATAAAAAATATTGTATGGGGACTACATCATACAACTTTAGTAAAAGAAAAATCTAAAAGATCAACCATCTTAATTGCCAAAATTAATGCATTCCTGTCAAATTTTGTCCCTAAAAAATCATTTACTGTGCTTCAAAGTCCAAAGAAGTCCAAGAATCAATTGGCTTTAAAAAAGCCAAAGGCATTGTTATACCCAATGGATATGATATTGCAAGCTTCACTCAAAATAGTTCTATGGGCACAGCCTTTAGAGATGAATTAAATATTTCTTCTGAAACTCTCCTTATTGGACATGTTGGTAGATATAATCCACAAAAAGATCATAGAACTTTAATAGAAGCATTTTCTATTTTAAAAGAGAAGAAATTGAATTTTAATGCTGTAATTGTTGGCACAAATTTAGACAACGATAATCATAAGCTTGTAAAAATATTAAATGAAAATAATTTGAAAGATGACGTCTTTCTGCTGGGTAAAAGATCTGATATACCATATGTGATGAATGGTATCGATTTGTTTGTCTTATCCTCAGCATTTGGGGAGGCGTTTCCAAATGTTTTAAATGAGTCAATGGCTTGTGGTACACCTTGTGTGGCAACCGATGTCGGTGATTCTTCTATAATTATTGGAAAAACGGGTTGGATTACAAATGTACAAGATCCACATTCGATAGCAAATGCAATCATTAAAGCTGCAGAAGAAAAGTTATCAAATAATACCGCATGGATGCAAAGAAAAGTTAATTGTCGAGAAAGAATTGTTGAAAACTTTAGCATTGAAAAAATGGTAAATCGATATAAGGAAGAATGGACAAACTAGTATTTAAAGAGGTTTATCAATTGTCTGAAAGAGTTAGAAATGCAAATAATCTTAATTTGAAATTTAAAGGTAAATATTTCGTCCTAATCTTCAAATCCTGTTACCCTAGTGTCTTGAAATAAAATAAAGTAAATGTTTTACGATTTTGCAAATCTCTTACTAATATTCATACTTATACTCATACCATTTAGGCTAGGGCTGATCCCTGGATGGCTATCTTTTTTTTTAGCAGTTTTCGCATGTACTCCCTTTTTTTTAAATGATGTTCTTTTTCCAGCTTCACTATTTTCAGATCAATTTAGATATTTAGATTCTGTCCAAAATATTCGTTCTTTAGACTTTACCTTTTACGATAGTGCAAGTATTGAGATTTCTAGCAGGATGCTAGCACTTATTCCGTTGCCTTATTCTGAAACAATGCAAAGCTTAGGTTTTTTCAATAGGCTTTTGGCAACAGCTTTGATTATTTGGCTGTATGTTTCAAAAAAAATTCGTGGCTGGCCACTTTTATTTATTCTATTTTATCCAAGTTTTTTGCTGTATAGCTCAGTTGGTCTTAGAGATACTTTAGTGCTTCTCTTTATGACCATATCAGTAATTCTTTTCTTAGAAAAACGCAGGCTAGCTGCATTATTCTTTTCACTTCCACTTCTTTACATAAAGTTTCAAAACTTTTTCATATTTATTATGTTTTTTGTTATACATCTTTCTTTCTCAAAAGGAACATTAATTTATAAGTTTAGATATCTGATCCTGCCAATAATCCTAGCAGCAATTACTCCATACATAATGACAATAATTGAGCTCCTAGATGTATATAGAAGATATTTTTTTATAGATGATGGTGGTGATCCAAATTTATATGTATCAATAGAAACCTTTAAAGAGTTTATAATTTTGGCCTTTCAGTCAGCACCCTATTTTTTAATAAAACCTTTACCATGGGAGGCTGCTAACTTTATCCAGTTTGTTCAAAGTCTGGAAAACCTATTTTTATTCGGCTTTTTAGTCTTTATATTTATTAAAGTATCAAAATTTGATAAGGAAATAGCTTTTAAGTGGTTAGTATTTTTAATACTTGCATTTTCTATATACGGACTCACTGTTTTTAATTTTGGTACAGCTGTTAGATACAAATTTCCTTTTATTGTTGTTGTTATTATCGGAATCGCATACGAGCTTTATCTAAAACATGGTCAATTTATTTTAAATAGAAGGACAATATACAAAAAGAGTCCTCATGATATGGGAATAAGACAAGAATTTGATTAACATGTATTGTAATTTATGAAAATATTAGTAACAGGTGGTGCAGGTTACATTGGTTCTCATGCTTGTATTGAGCTTCTTGAGGCAGGTCATGATGTAGTTGTTGTTGATAATCTTTGTAACTCATCCATGGAATCTATTAAACGAGTAAATGAGCTTTCACAAAGCAACATTTCATTTTATGAGGTAGATATTCGCAATAAAACAGGACTAGCTGAGGTTTTTTCTCAACATTCAATCGATAGTGTTATTCATTTTGCAGGATTAAAGGCTGTTGGTGAATCACAAATAAAACCGCTTCAGTATTTTAGTGCTAATATTGCTGGCACCTGTATTTTATTAGAAGTTATGAATGAGTTTTGTTGTAAGAAACTTGTTTTTAGCTCCTCTGCCACAGTATATGGTAATCCAGAGATTATACCTGTAAAAGAAAACTCGCCACTATCAGCAACTAATATATACGGGCGTACAAAGTTAATTATTGAAAAATTGCTTCAAGATTTATTTTCAGCAGACGACACATGGCATATTGGAATACTTCGATATTTTAATCCTGTAGGTGCGCACAAAAGTGGACTTATTGGAGAAGATCCTTCTGGAGTTCCAAATAATTTGATGCCATACATAACACAAGTTGCAGTTGGCAAGCTTCCAAAGTTGCGTATATTTGGTAATGACTATGACACTGCTGATGGAACTGGCGTACGTGACTATATTCACGTTGTAGATCTTGCTCGAGGACATTTAAAAGCCTTACAAGCACTTGCAGAGATGCCGCAAATTTTTAAGATTAATCTAGGTACTGGTCGAGGCTACTCAGTTCTAGAAATGGTTAAAGCTTTTGAAAAATCTTCAGGAAAAAAAGTTTCTTTTGAAATAGCAGCAAAGAGGCCTGGTGATATTGGTACCTGTTATGCAGATCCTAGTTATGCTTTGGAAAAATTAGGATGGGAAGCAGAAATGGAGCTTAATGAAATGTGCGAGGACGCATGGCGTTGGCAATTAAATAATCCAGATGGTTATAAATAAAGATAACTTTGATTTCGTTACTGTTTAAAATATAACTATTAGAAACTGTTAATACTTTTTACTTAAAATCTTCTTAATAATGTCTATAGGGTGTAATATTTGAAAATGATTCAACCTACTCAAAAGCAAATTATAATGTTTTCTCTAGACTCAGTTAGCAATAAAGAATTTGTGAGGAAAATTTATGCAATATAAAGATTCAAAATTAGCAATTGTTGGCTTGGGCTACGTTGGCTTACCCTTAGCTGTCGAATTTGGTTCAAGGCGAAAGGTTGTCGGCTTTGATATAAATGACACCAGGATAAGCGAATTAAAAAATTATGAAGATTTAACTTTAGAAACAACATCTCAAGATCTTCAAAATGCAATTCATTTAACTTATACCTCTAACCTTGAAGATTTAAAAAATTGTAAAATTTTTATAGTAACTGTTCCAACACCAATAGATGTAAATAATAATCCTGACTTAACTCCCCTAAAAAAAGCTAGTGAGAATATAGGCTCAATTCTTAAGATTGGAGATCTTGTTATATATGAATCGACTGTTTATCCTGGTGCAACTGAAGAATTTTGTGTTCCCATTCTTGAGGAGAAATCAGGACTTGTTTTTAACAATGATTTTTATTGTGGATATTCTCCAGAACGAATTAATCCTGGAGATAAAGAACACCGCTTAACGAAAATTAAGAAGGTAACTTCAGGTTCAACTCCAGAAATTGCTAATGAAGTTGATAAGCTATATCAAGAGATTGTAGAAGCAGGAACTCATAAAGCTGGAAGTATTAAAATTGCTGAAGCTGCAAAGGTTATTGAAAATACTCAAAGAGATGTCAATATTGCCTTAATTAATGAGCTCGCCCTCATATTTAATAAACTTGATATTGATACTGAATCAGTATTAGATGCAGCTGGAACTAAATGGAATTTTCTTCCATTTAAGCCTGGCCTAGTAGGCGGCCACTGTATTGGCGTTGATCCATACTACCTAACTCATAAAGCATTAGAGGTTGGCTATAAGCCTGAAATAATTCTCGCAGGTAGAAGACTGAACGATAACATGGGGTGTTATGTGGCAGAAAGAGTGATAGATTTGATGGACAATAAGAAAATTAAAGTAGAACATTCAAATGTATTAATAATGGGGTTTACATTTAAAGAAAATTGCCCTGATCTAAGAAATACTCGAGTTATTGACTTGGTCTATGAGTTTGAAAACCGTGGGTGTAATGTTGATGTGTATGACCCTCATGCTAATAAAGATACAGCTAAACTTGAATATGATATTCAGCCAATTGAACAACCCGAAAAAGGTAAATATGATGCAATATTATTAGCAGTTGCGCATGACGAATTTAAACAACTTTCAATAGAGAAAATCAAGAGTTTTGGTAACAAAAAATTCGTTATCTATGATATTAAATATTTATTAAATCTTGATGAAGTAGATGGCAGACTGTAAATGAATAATTATGAAAAGCTTCAAGAATTCTTGAAAAATAATAAAAACACTTGGCTTATTACAGGAGTTGGTGGTTTTATTGGCTCAAATTTACTTGAAAAATTGTTGAAACTTAATCAAAAAGTAGTTGGACTTGATAATTTTGATACAGGCCATCAGCACAATATTGATAAAGCTATTGAAGACGCAAAAAAAACTAATGGAAAAGATGTTAGCAGCAACTTTACCTTTATTGAAGGTGATATCAGAGATCTAAATCATTGTATGAATGCATGCAACAACGTTGATTATGTTCTTCATCAGGCAGCGCTAGGTTCAGTCCCAAGATCAATCAAAGACCCTATAAGAACAAATAAATCAAATATTGATGGTTTTTTGAATATGTTGATGGCCAGTAAAAATCAAAAAGTTAAGCGATTTGTATACGCTTCATCAAGTTCTGTATATGGAGATCATCCAGACTTACCAAAACTAGAAGAAAATATTGGTAAGCCATTAAGTCCTTATGCCACAACTAAGATTGTTAATGAAATATATGCTGATGTGTTTGCGAAAACATATGGATTACAAACCATAGGATTAAGATATTTTAATGTTTTTGGTAAAAGACAAGATCCAAATGGTTCCTATGCAGCAGTCATTCCTAAATGGGTATCAGCATTTTTAAATCATGAAGATATATTTATTAATGGTGATGGAGAAACCAGCAGAGACTTTTGTCAT
>MDTB01116278.1_pt1 | contig 27851 bp, 22 predicted proteins | sample 811161 | NCBI WGS metagenome assembly MDTB01 (sample SAMN05326650, study PRJNA326480) | marine metagenome | isolation source: seawater | place: Mediterranean Sea | collected 2009
CACACCGGTTCTATTGGTAACAATGAACGCTGGAAAACCCCACTGGGAGCAAGACTAAGTAGAGATGACATTGTTGAAATAAAACTAAAAGCAATCTTTGGCTAGTCATCAGGGTTAGTTGCTTGAGCTTTAAAGTGATTTAAAGCCTAGACAAATGATAAGTTTAAAAGACAGAACCCGGCTTATAGTTTATCTGGCAAATCCTCAGATAATAGTTAATTCCCCAATGTTCACGTTTTGACTCACTTTTAAGGGTAATAAAGGCCTATGGTTGTAATTGAATGTGTTGACTCTTTATCTAAAAACCCATAATGTCCCATATATTCCCAAATATGGGTATATAAAAATTTATGTTTTATGTTTTTATCGAGTTACGAAAACAAATTAGACAAGAAGGGAAGGGTATCAGTGCCTGCAAGTTATAGGTCCTATTTATCCAACTTAGGGTATAATGGAGTAATTTGTTATCCATCATTTAATAATCAATCTATTGAAGCATGGCCTCAAGATAGAATAGAAAAGATCTCAAACTCAATAGACTCTTTAAGTCCTTTCGAGGAAAAAAGAGATTTTTTTGCAACTTCAGTCTTGTCCGAGAGTATTAATTTACAGTTTGATAATGAAGGAAGAATCTCAATTACAAAAAAATTATTAAAACATGCAAAAATAAAAAATAGCATGTTGTTTGTTGGTCAGGGCAAGACTTTTCAAATATGGGAACCAACAATTTTTGAAAAATTTAAGGTTAACGCGAAAAAAAAAGCAAATTTAAACCGCGCCAGTCTTAAATGGGAGCATCAATTTAATAAATAATGGGGGGATAACCAAGATGACAATAAACTTTAAAACACCAGAGATAAAAGAATTACAACCTAGACTTTTAGTTATGGGCGTAGGTGGAGCAGGTGGAAACGCGATTAATGAAATGATTGATAATGGTATGCAAGGAGTTGAATTCATTGCTGTTAATACAGATGCACAAGATTTAAAGCATAGTAAAGCTAAAACAAAAATTCAAATTGGTTTAAATTTAACTAAAGGTTTAGGTGCTGGTGCGAAACTTGATATTGGTCAGGCCGCAGCTGATGAGTCTCTTAATGAGATTGTGAATATTTTACAAGGTGCAAATATGGTATTCATTGCGGCAGGCATGGGGGGAGGAACTGGAACTGGCGCAGCTCACGTTATTGCAAGAGCCGCAAAAGAGCTTAACATATTAACAGTTGGAGTAGTAACTCTTCCTTTTTTATATGAGGGACCTTCTAGAATGAAAAGAGCCCAAGTTGGATTAGAAGAATTGAGAAAACATGTAGATACAATAATTGTTATTCCTAATCAAAATTTATTTAAAATAGCTAATGAACAGACAACTTTTGAGGAGTCTTTTAATCTCTCTAATAATGTTCTAATGCATGGAGTTCAAAGTGTTACAGATTTAATGGTCAGGCCGGGAATTATCAATTTAGATTTTGCTGACGTTGAAACAGTAATGGCCTCTATGGGTAAAGCAATGATGGGAACAGGAGAGGCTGATGGAGAAGATAGAGCTATGCAAGCTACAGAAATGGCTATTAGTAATCCCTTAATAGACGATTATACTCTTAAAGGTGCAAAAGGATTATTAGTAAATATAACAGGTGGTAAAGATCTTAAGCTATTTGAAGTTGATGAAGTTGTAAATAAGATAAGATCTGAGGTAGAAGCTGATGCTGAAGTAATTATAGGAGCTATAACTGACTCTTCCCTAGAAGGAAAAATAAGAGTTTCAATAGTTGCAACATCTTTAGATAATCAACAACCTGAGTCTAAATCAGTCGTTAACATGGTTCACAGGATTCAAAATCGAAATCCAGGATATTCTGATTTTGGCACAACTAGTTCAACAGCATCTTTTTCTTTTTCAGGCGCTACCTCAAATAATCCAATCACAGATGGTGCGAATGCTTTAAAACTTGAAAATGAAGTTGTTTCTGAAAATTTTAATGAATCAATCAACGATGTTAATGAACAATATCACGAAGAACTATTAAAGAATCAAGATCAAGATGCAATAAACATTATTGAAAAAACGTCTGAGGAAAATGAAGTATCCTTTTCTCAAGAAGTAGCCGAGAACTTAGAAGCAGAGGAAGAAAATTCTGGAGATCTTAAAGAGTTTGGTGTTGATACAAATGAACCAGATTTATTTAACTCAGATAATGAAACATCATCAGCTGAAGATTTACTTGGTTCTTCAAATGACCATGATGAAGATGATCTTGAGATACCAGCATTTTTACGAAGACAAAAAAATTAATGGTCTTCAAAAAAATAAATGGAAGCCACCATGGTATCGGATACTTTAAAACATTATCCGGTCCTACTAAGTGAAATAATTAGTATTATTACCCCTCAACATGGTGGCACATTTATCGATTGTACTTTTGGTCAAGGTGGGTACACAAAAGAAATTTTAAGTTATAAAAATACTAGAGTAATTGCTTTAGATAGAGATTTAGAGAGCAAAAAAGAAGCAGATAAAATTTTAAAGGAATTTCAAAATAGATTTTCTTTTAAACATAAAAGATTTAGTCAGTTAGATAACCTCAAAACTAAAAATGATCATATTAGAGGTGTAATTTTTGATTTAGGATATTCGTACACACAGATCAAAGATCCAACAAAAGGCTTATCATTTAATTATAATGGCGATCTTAATATGAAAATGGGTATTAATGAATTTTCTGCAAAAGAAGCAATTAACAATTTAAGTGCATCAGACTTAAAAAAGATTTTCAAATTTTTTGGAGAGGAAAAAGAGGCTACAAAAATTGCTAATGAAATCATTTTATTACGAAAAAAAGAGGAAATTGATACCCCAACTTTAGTTAAATTGATTGAAAAAGTTAAAAGAAAAAAAAGCTTCAAAGTACACAGTGCAACCAAGGTTTTCCAATCTCTAAGGATATTTGTTAACAAAGAAATTAGCCAATTAATCTATGGTTTAATAACTGCCTCTAAAGTTTTAAAAAAAGACGGTATTTTAGCAGTTGTTACTTTTCACTCATTAGAAGATAAAATTGTAAAATATTTTTTTAAAAGTTTATCAGAAAATAAAAGTATTTCGCGATATGTCCCAGAGATAGATCAGCCAGAAACCATATTTCTAATGAAAGAAAAAAAACCCAGAACACCATCAATAAAAGAATTAAGAGAGAATCCTCCCTCTAGATCTGCAAAACTTAGATATGTTATAAAAAAAAAAGATTTTTATGATTTTGAAACAGATTTGGTTGAAAAGTTCAACCATTTAATTGAAATTGAAAATTTGGGAAATAAATTATGAAAAAATATTTAGTAGTCTCATTAATTCTTATTTTGATATTATTTACAGCTGTAATAAAAAATTCAACAAAGAGAATAGATGACGAAATTTTTACAAAAAAAGAAAATATAAGAGACCTCAAAAAAAATTTTGAAAATATGAAATTAGAACATGATTACCTAAGTTCTGCAGATAAATTACTTCGATTTAAAGATCTTTATTTTGATAATGAGTTATTCAAAAAAGATATTCAAAAAATAAAGACAATAAACTTAATTTCACAAGAATTAAAAATAAAAAAATTTAAATTTACTAATGAGCAATAAAGATTCGAGAATAATTATAGAAAATAAACAAAGTGATTTTTTATATCAAAAAAATAAAACTAACTTAAATATTACATTTAATAGAATATCTTTTATTTTTTTTATATTTTTTATTATTTTTTCGATATATTCAATTCATTTAATTCATCTAGGATCGAGAAAAGCAAAAATTGTAGATAATAATATTAATCAAATATCAAATAAACTTTATAGAGCGGACATAATTGATACAAACAAAAAGTATTTAGTTAAAACAATTAATTCTATAGATATAGGAATTAGTCCCTCAAAAATAATTGATGAAAAAAAATTGTTGTTAAATTTAAAATATATTTTTCCGGATAAAAATTATCAAACTATTAAAAAAAGAATAAATAAAGGAAATTTTTTTTATTTAGAAAAGAAAATTTCAGAGGAAAATTATGAAAAGTTAATGAAACTTGGTGATAAGTCAATTGAACCAAGGGATAATTTGATAAGAATTTATCCCCAAAAAAATTTGTTTAGTCATATCATTGGTCAGATAGATAATGACAACAATGGAATATCTGGTCTTGAAAAATCCTTAGATAATAAATTAAAGACTGTTCAAGAACCAATTACATTAACTGTGGATAAAGATATTCAGTATTTAATTAGAGATGAATTAATTAGATTTAATGAAATTTTTAATACAAAAGGTAGTGCAGCAATCTTAATGAATGTAAGAAACGGTGAAATTTTGTCTTTAGTTTCATTACCAGATTTTGATCCCAACAAAAGAAAAAAAATTTCTGATACAAAATTTATAAATAGAGCAACTAAAGGGGTTTATGAATTTGGCTCTGTTTTTAAAACTTTTACGTTAGCAGCTGCTTTTGATGCAAATATTATTCAACCTCAAACCAAATTTGTTGATTTACCGAAATCTTTAACATGTGCTGGATTTCCAATTAGAGAATATGACAATAAGATATCTTCAAATTTAACAGCTGAACAAATTTTAATTCAATCTGGAAACATAGGTTCTGTCAGAATTGGTCAAAAACTGGGTGAAGAAAAATTAAAATTATTTTTATCTAAAATTGGAGTTTTAGATGAAATTAATTTTGATATAGAAGAAGTTGGCAGACCAATTAAATTCAATTGGGGCAAATGTCCTCTTGCAACAGCTTCTTTTGGTCATGGTATTACAACTACATTGCTTCAACTAGCAAAAGCTTACTCGATATTAGCAAATGGCGGTTTTAATATTGAACCGAAACTAATTAAAGATGATAAAAAAAATAATAAACAAAGAATTTTGAATAACGATGTATCAAAAAAAATTTTACCTATATTAAGAAAAATTGTGACAACAAAAGAGGGAACTGCCTCACTAGCAAATGTGAAAGGCTATGAAATAGGAGGAAAAACTGGGACAGCACAAAAAAGTATAGACGGTTATTACTCGAAGAAGAAAATTAATTCTTTTGTGTCTGTATTTCCAACATCTAAACCAAAATTTGTTTTAGCAGTAATGCTTGATGAACCTAAAACTAATAATGAATATATTTATCATTATCGGGACGGATCTAATATTAAATATAAAGGAACACCATTTAACACTGCTGGTTGGACTACAGTAGAGGTAACAGGTCAAATTGTAGAAATAATTGGGCCTATTTTAGCCACAAAATACAGTGAAATTAATTAAACTATGCAACTCAAAGATTACATTCCTGATATAGAAAAAAAATATGGTGATGTTTTTTTTTCAGGTGTTTCTTTTGATAGCTCTAAAGTAAAAAAAAATGATATATTTTTTGCAATCAATGGAAACAAATTTGATGGAAACAACTTTATTAACACAGCCATTAAAAAAGGTGCAAAAGTAATTGTTTCAGAAAAAAAATTTGCGAACAAAAAAGAAAACGTAATTTTTTTACATTCATATAACGTTAGAAAATTATTAGCGAATGTTTCATATAAAATCTTAGATAAAAAACCTAAAAAATTAGTTGCTGTAACTGGCACAAATGGAAAATCATCTATAGCAGATTTTTATTATCAAATATTAAATTTAAATTTTAAGAAAGTTGCTTCAATCGGAACCATTGGCGTAAGATATAAAAATAAAAAAATATCTTTAATAAATACTACTTTAGATCCAATAAAATTAAGCTCAATTTTAAATAATTTAAAAAAAAAAAAAATTGAATATGTAATTATGGAAGCCTCTAGTCATGGGTTAAAACAAAATAGGTTAGATGGATTACTGTTTGATGTAGGTATATTTACAAATTTATCACATGACCATTTAGATTATCACAAAAATATGAAAAATTACTTAGAATCTAAGATGTATTTACTAGATCAATTAATAAGAAAAAAAGGTAATATTATAACTGATGCAAAAATTCCACAAAGAAAAAGGATAGAAAATATTTCAATTAAAAAAAATATAAAACTAAATCTTATATTTGATAAAAAAAAAGGAATTGAGTTAATTTCACATAGATATTTTAATGAAAAGCAAATTTTAGAAATTAAACTTAATGATAAGAAATATGAAATAGAATTAAATTTAATAGGTAAAATACAAATAAAGAATATATTAATGGCAATACTAGCAGCATCAAAATCTGGTGTGCAATTTGAAAAAATAGTAAGCATTCTCCACAAAATTAAACCAGTTGAGGGAAGGCTAGAAAAAATTGGGAAAATTAAAAACAATAGTAAGGTTATTTTAGATTATGCACATACCCCAGCAGCATTAGAGTTGACACTTTCTAATCTTAAAGAGCAATTTCCTTCAAGTAATATAAGTTTAGTTTTTGGATGTGGTGGTGAGAGAGATTATAAAAAAAGATCTATTATGGGAAAAATTGCAGAAAAATATTCTGATAAAATATATTTAACTGACGATAATCCTAGAAACGAAAATCCCTCAATAATCAGAAGGGATATTAAAAAAGGAATTAAAAGAATTAATATTGAAGAATTTTCAGATAGAAAAAAAGCAATTTATAAGGCTATAAATAATCTAAAGACAGGAGATGTGTTATTGGTAGCAGGCAAAGGTCATGAAAAAATTCAAGATTATGGAAGAAAAAAAATTTATTTTTCAGATCGAAAAATTATTATTAATTCCATAAAATCTAAAAATAAATCTTTATCAAAAAATTTAAAATTGAATATAATTCAAGATATATCTAATCAAAAGATATCAAAAAAAATAATGATTAATAATATTTCTATTAATTCTAAAACAATGAATAAAAATGATGTTTTTTTTGCCATAAAAGGAAAAAAGAAAGATGGAAACAAATTTGCTGAAGAAGCTTTAAAAAAAAGATCAAGTTTAGCAATAGTAAATAGAATAAATAAAAAATATTCAATTTCCAAACAAATTAAAGTTAAAAATACCCTTGATTTTTTAACACAATGTTCGTCTATCTTTAGAGAAAATATAAATACAAAAATAATTTCTATTACTGGCAGCTGTGGAAAAACGACATTAAAAGAAATGATAGGATCTACTTTAAAAAAGATCACAAAAACAACTTATTCCCCTAAATCATTTAATAATAAATACGGCGTTCCTTTAAGCTTATTCAATTTAAAACAGAATGATGAATTTGGAGTTTTGGAAGCTGGAATGGATAAAAAAGGTGAGATTGATAATTTAACAAGAATAATAAAACCAGACTTAGGGATTATAACAAATATAAGTTATGCCCACTCAAAAAATTTCAAGAATATTAGTCAAATCGCAAATGCAAAAGCAGAAATTTTAAACAATATTAAAAAAAACGGCACTATTCTTTTAAACATGGATGATGACTTTTATAATCGTCATAAAAAATTAGCTCTCAAAAAAAAAATAAAAGTTATTTCTTTTAGTATTAAAAATAAACTTTCAACGTCAAAATTAGTTAAAATTAGTAAAATAAAGAATAAATATGAATTATTTATTAATGTAGATAATAATTTAGTATCATTTTATTCTCAAAATATAAATAAAAGTAATTTATACAATATACTAGCAACCCTAACTTCAATAAATTTATACATTGATATTAATAAATTAAATAAGAATATTTTTTTAAATACTAAAACACCAAGTGGAAGAGGTGATATTTCAAAGATAAAGTTAAAAAATAAAAATTTTTTTTTAATTGATGAGTCATATAATTCAAATCCACTCTCACTAAAAACAGCAATAGAAAGTTATGATAAGCTACAGTGCAAAAATTCAAAAAAGTATCTAATATTGGGTGATATGCTTGAACTTGGAAAACATTCACTTAAACAACATAGATTAATTAGTAAGATTATTAACAAAACTAAAATTAATCAGGTTTTTGTGAAAGGAAAATTCATTAAAGAGACTTTTAAAGGTTTAAAAGAAAATAAAAAGGCGAGAATACTAACTAATAACTCAAGCATAATTGATTTGATAAACAAGAATTTAAATAATAATGATTATTTGATGATTAAAGGATCAAATTCTACAGGTCTTTATAAAATATCAAGTAAGTTAAAACAAAGATTCTCCCATGTTATATGAATTTTTACTCAACTATGTTGAGAGCTTCACATTTTTAAATGTTTTTAAATATATTACTTTCAGAACTGGTCTTGCGTTTTTTACATCACTACTAATTGTTCTTTTAATTGGCGGCCCATTTATTAAAATATTTTCAAGTAACAAGATTTATAATCCAATAAGAGAAGATGGACCTACTGACCATATAATAAAAAAAATAGGTACTCCAACGATGGGGGGTGTTATTATCTTAATAGGATTGATTATATCTATTATTTGTTGGGCAGATTTAACAAATATTTATATTTTATTTTGTTTATATATTGTTTCATCATTTGGACTTTTAGGAGCATATGATGATTATAAAAAAATAAAAAATAGAAGCTCTTTGGGAATTTCTTTTAAATTTAAAATAATCATGCAAATTTTTTTAGCATTTTTAGGTTTGATTATTTTGATGTATTTTACAGATTATGAAGAATTTAAAAATCTTTATTTTCCTTTTTTTAAAAACTTGATTTTGAATTTGGGATGGTTTTTTATACCTTTTTCTATTTTTGTAATTGTTGGATCCTCTAACGCCGTAAACTTAACTGATGGCTTGGATGGATTAGCTACTGTGCCAGTAATTTTAGTAGCGGGTTGTTTTGCGTTCATTAGTTATGTAAGTGGAAATATTGTTTTTTCTGAATATCTTCAAATATTATACATAGAAGGCTCTGGAGAAATATCAATTTTTTGTGGTGCAGTTATAGGTGCTTGTTTAGGATTTTTGTGGTTTAACGCACCTCCAGCGAAAATATTTATGGGAGATACTGGATCATTATCACTAGGTGGTTCTTTAGGGGCAGTAGGAATTATAACTAAGCATGAAATTGTTCTAGCTATTACAGGTGGTTTATTTGTTCTTGAAGCCTTTTCAGTAATGGTACAAGTAATATCCTTTAAATTGACAGGTAAAAGGATTTTTAAGATGGCTCCTATTCACCATCATTTTGAAAAAAAAGGGTGGCCTGAATCCACAGTTGTTATTAGGTTTTGGATAATTTCGATTATTCTAGCAATGATCGGTTTAGCTACACTAAAATTAAGATAAAGGTTGCAGGCTTGAATATTTTCTTAAATAAAAAAATATTAATTTATGGTTTAGGAAGAAGTGGTTTATCTGCATTTAAATTCTTGAAAAAAAATAAAAATGATATTTTTTTATATGATGATTATCCATCTAAGATTGAAAATTCAGATATTAAAAAAAACTTAATTAGTTATCAAAAAATAACAAAATTCAAATTTGATCAAATAATTTTGAGTCCTGGAATTGATATAAATAACTGTAAATTATCAAAATTTTTAAAAAAAAATTTAAGTAAAATTTACTCTGATTTAGATGTATTTTATTCATTTTATAAAAATGATTGTATTACAATCACAGGTACCAATGGAAAATCAACAACATGCCAACTTATGTATGAGGTTTTGCGAAATCAAAAATTTGAGGTTAAATTGGTTGGAAATATCGGAAATCCAATTTTATCTGTTAAAAACGTAAAAAAAAAAACAATTTTTATTATTGAGGCTTCTTCATATCAACTAGAATATAGTAAGATTTTTAAATCTAGATATGCCATAATATTGAATTTATCCCCTGACCATATTGAAAGACATAAAACATTAAAAAGATATATTAAGGCTAAATTTAAGTTATTAAAAAATCAATCAAAAGGACACCTAGCATTTGTTAAAAAAAATGACTCGTTGATTGCAAAACAACTAAAGTTAAATAAATTCCCTGGTAAAATAATTAAAGTTAATACAAAAAAAAAAAATAAAACTTTAAAAAATATAAAAAACGACTATTTTCTTACAGAAACAAATAAAGAAAATTTATCATTTGTTTTTGAAATATCGAAAAAACTCAATCTTAAAAGTTCATTAATTATTAAATCAATTCAAAAGTTTCACGGACTTAAATATCGTCAACAAATTATTCTAAAAAAAAAAAATTTAACAATTATTAATGACTCAAAATCTACAAGTTTTTCTTCATCAATTGGTCTTTTAAAAGTAAATCGTAATATTTATTGGTTGTTAGGAGGTATTCATAAGAAAGGAGACAAATTTAATTTATCAAAAAAATATTTCAATAATATCCAAGCTTTTATATATGGAAAAAATAAAAATTTTTTTAATAAAAAACTTAAGGGTAAAATTAATTATAGAAATTTTAATAATTTAAAAGATGCATTAAAAAAAGTTTTTTTAATTATTCGAAAAAAAAAATTTGTTAACAAAACAATATTATTTAGCCCTTGTGCAGCATCTTTTGATAGTTTTAAAAATTTTGAAGATAGAGGTCTTTATTTTAATAAGTTAATTAAGAAGCACTTAAATGCAAAATAATAGATCAATATATAGGCTTTATTATGAATGGTGGAAAAATATTGATAAATTTATATTTTTTTTAATAGTCTTGTTATTCATCACAGGTTTATTCTTTTCATTAGTATCAACGTCCCTATTGGTTTCAGATAAATTAGATACAAATGACTATGCATTTTTCTTTAAACATCTTTCGTTTGTTTTTTTGGGAATAATCATCATTTTTATTTTATCTTCAATCAATGAAAAAAAACTTTTCAAAATTTCACCAATTATTTTTTTACTTTCTTTAATTTCATTATTTTTGGTTCCAATTATAGGTGTAGAGGTAAATAGTGCTCAAAGATGGATAGACTTATTTTTTTTACCAAGATTTCAGCCAATAGAGCTAGTCAAACCATTTTTGATTATCTTAATTAGTTTAATTTTATGCAGTGAACAATATTCAAATTTATACTTTAAATACTTATCATCTTTCTTAATAACTCTAACAATAGCTTTATTATTAGCGGCACAACCAGACATAGGACAATCTTTGTTAGTTTTTTTTAGTTGGTCTGTTTTAATTTTTATATCGGGAATAAATGTTATTTTTTTAATTACTTCGTGTTTTATTTTGTTTGTAGCACTTTATTTTTCGATTACTTTTTTTCCAAAGTTTGCATATATAAAAAATAGAATATTATCTTTTTTTGATACTGAGACTGGGACACATAACGCACAATCAGAAAAAGCTATCGACTCCATTACAAGTGGAGGATATTTTGGAAAGGGAATAGGAGAGGGAACTTTAAAAAACAGAGTACCCGAGGCTCATACAGACTACATAATATCTGTTATATCTGAGGAATTTGGTGTGATTGCAATAATTTTAATTTTATTAATGTTTTTAATATTTGTTTATTCTGTTTTTAAAAAAGTTTATTTAGTCCACGAAGAAAGAACAAAATTAGTTTTAGTGGGTTGTATTAGTCTTATTTTAGTTCAAGCAATGATACACATTGGAGTAAACATAAGATTACTGCCAACAACTGGAATGACACTTCCTTTTATAAGTTATGGAGGTTCCTCAATAATAAGTATCTCAATTTTGTCTGGTATAATTTTAAATTTAACAAAAAGAAGAATTAATTAAAATGAAAAAGATTTTTTTGATAACAACAGGAGGTTCTGGAGGTCATGTAATACCAGCAACAATTCTTTATGAACATTTGTCAAATGAAGCAGATATAATAATATCAACTGATAAAAGAGGATTGCAATATTTAGATAAAGCTAAATATAAATTTGAAGTAATTGATACACCCAAAATAGATAATATTTTTTTTTTACCAATAAATCTCGTAAAAATTCTATTTTTAACTTTAAAATCATTTTTTTTATTAAAAAATCAAAAAGTTGAAAAAGTTATTTCTACTGGTGGTTATATGTCTTTACCTGTAATTTTAGCAGCTCAACTTTTAAAATTAAACATTTATTTAGTAGAGCCTAATCAGACTTTAGGTCGTGCCAACAAATTCTTTTTAAATTCTTGTAAAAAAATTTTTTGTTATACAAATAATGTTAAAAATTTTCCTGTTATTTTTAACAATAAAATTATAGTAATTAATCCATTGGTAAGAAAAAATATCTACAAATTAGATAAATTAAACGACTCAAAAAATAAGTTTACTCTATTGATTATAGGAGGAAGTCAAGGAGCTAGTATATTTGATAAAAACTTAAAATATTCTATCATAAATTTATCAAAAAAAAATCAAATTAAAGTAATACAGCAAACAAATGAAAAAAATACTTCCTTTTTAAGTGATCTTTATACAAAAAATAATATAGAAAATAAAATTTTTAGTTTTGACAAAAATTTTTATAAAGATATTCAGTATGTGGATCTTTGTATAACAAGATCAGGTGCTTCAACTGTAGCTGAATTATCAGTATTAAATATTCCGTTTATAGCAGTTCCCCTTCCAACATCTAAAGACAACCATCAGCTTGAAAATGCAAAATTTTATAAAGATAACAATTGCTGCTGGATAATAGATCAAGATAATTTTGATTATGAAATTGAGGATTTTTTGAATAATATTTTAAACAATAAAAGTGATTTTTTAAAAAAAAAGGAAAATTTAAAAAAATTAAATTACCAAAATACCTGGATTAATGCTAATCAAAAAATACTGAAAAATATAAATGAAAATTGAGCTAGCAAAAACTGAAGTTATCCATTTTATAGGTATTGGAGGCATAGGGATGAGCGGGCTTTCTTTGATCATGAAAGCCAAAGGATTTAAAGTACAAGGTAGTGATTTATCTTTAAATAAAAATATTGAAAGACTAAAAAAAGAAAAAATGAAAATTTTTATTGGTCAGAAGAAGCAAAATTTAAAAAATGCAACAATTGTTGTTATCTCATCAGCAATTAAAAAAAATAATCCTGAAATAATTGAAGCAAAAAGAAAAAATTTAACAATTATTTCAAGAGGTAAAATGCTAGCACATATTGTTTCATTAACAAAAAATATTGTAGTTGCTGGTTCTCATGGTAAAACTACGACTACTTCTTTGATTGCATCAATTTTTCAGCAAACTAAATTAGATCCCACGATAATTAATGGAGGGGTGATTAATTCTATAAAAAACACTGCTAAATTTGGAAGAAGCGATTGGTCTATCCTTGAAGCAGATGAGTCCGACGGTAGTTTTGTTCATATACCTCCTACTTATTCAATAATTACAAATGTAGATAGAGAACATATGGATTTTTATGGGTCCATACATGATTTAAAAAAATACTTTATTCAATTTATTGAAAAAGTTCCATCTTTTGGAAAAACATTTATTTGTACTGATGATAAAATTAATAGAGAATTATTAAAAAATCTTAAGACTCAAAATTTTTACACATACGGAATTGATCCTAAGTCAAATTTTTTGATTAAAAATGTTAAACAAAATAAAAAACTTACTGAGTTTGAATTATTTGTAAATCTTCCAAATAAAAAAAAAATAGATATCAAAAATTTAAAAATACCATTACTCGGTATTCACAATGTGAGAAACGCAGTTGCTGCAGCAGCAGTTTCTTTGACAATAGGTATTACAATCTCAGATATAAAAAGAGGCTTAACAAATTTTAAAGGTGTGCAAAGAAGATTTAATAAAATCTTTACCTATAACGATATTGATTTTTACGATGATTATGCCCATCACCCAACTGAAATAAAATTTGTATTAGAAGGGGTAAACAAGGTTTATGAAGGTTACGACAAAGTTTGTATATTTCAGCCTCATCGGATTTCAAGATTAAAAGATTTAAAAAAAGAATTTTCTTTTTCTTTTCAAAATGCAGATATAGTAGTTTTATGTCCTGTATATAGTGCCGGTGAAAAAATAAAATTAGGATTTAACTATGTATCTTTTTCTAAAGAAATTATCAAAAATTCAAAAGTAAGATTATTTTTGGTTAATGATAAAAATCAATTAGCAAAATTTTTGAAAAAAAATATGTATGGAAAAAAAATAGTAATTGGAATGGGGGCAGGATCAATCTCTAATTGGATGAGAAGTTTGCCACAATTAATGTAATGGAAATAAAAGATTTAAAAAATTTATTAAAAGAATTTGGTGACGATGTAAGGTTTGAGCATGAACTTAAGAAAAAAACTTGGTTTAATATAGGTGGAAAATCAAAAGTTTTTTATAAAGCTCACAATCTTAAGCAATTAACAATATTTTTAAAAAAGATACAAAATAGAGAAAAAATTTTTATTCTAGGTGCAGGTTCTAACACTCTAATTTCAGATAATTTATTTGATGGAATAGTAATTAAATTGAGTAAAAATTTTAATAATATTTCTTTACTTGGTGAAGACATTATAATCGCAGGAAGTGCGGTACTCGACAAATCTTTATCAGATTTTGCGATGGTTAACGAATTGAGTGGATTTGAATTTTTATCTTGTATACCAGGCTCTATAGGCGGGGGTATAAGAATGAATGCTGGATGTTTTGGGAAAGAATTCAAAGACATTCTAATATCAATTCAAGCGCTTAATAAACTTGGTAAAGTAGTCACCATTCCAACAAAAGATATTAAATTTGATTATAGAAAAAATAATTTATCCGAAGACTTAATCTTCTTAAGTGCATCCTTGAAAGGAACCAGAAGCAATATTTTAAAAATAAAAAATGAAATGGATAAACTTAAAATTAAAAAAGATAAAAATCAGCCTACAAAAATTAAAACTAGTGGTAGTACTTTTAAAAACCCAATTTATCAAAGTAAAAAAAAAGTTTGGCAACTTATTAGAGAGTCTGTCCCTACAGAACTAAGTTTTGGTGATGCCTGTATTTCTGAAAAACACAGTAATTTTTTCGTAAATAAAGGAAATGCTTCATTTAATGACATGAAAAAATTAATAGATTTTGTTGCTAAAAATGTTTTGGAAAAAACTGGAATTAGTTTAGAAAAAGAAATTAAAATTTTAGAATAATTTGAAAAAAAAAATATTAATTATTTCTGGTGGTATATCAAAAGAGAGAAAAATAAGTCTCGATACTGGAAAACAAGTTGCAAAAGAATTAACTAAAAATAGATATTATGTAAAAATTACTGAGCCAAATTTTGAATTATTTGATGTCATAAAGCTATTCAAGCCCGATATAATCTTTAACGCTTTACATGGACAGTTTGGCGAAGATGGATATATACAATCTATTTTGGAAACAATAAAGATACCCTACACCCATTCAGGAGTAATTTCTTCTGCTATTGCTATGGATAAAGAATTATCCAAAAAGATATTTATAAAAAACAATATATTGACCCCTAAATATATCTCTTATTCTTTCAACAGAACTGAGTCAGATTTAATTAAAATAATTAATAAAAAATTAAAATTTCCTGTTGTAATTAAACCTTTAAATGAAGGCTCAAGTGTAAATGTATTTATATGCACAAGAGCAAATGTTTTAAAAAAAATAAAATTATTAAAAGATTATAATAAAATAATTATTGAAGAATTTATACCTGGAAGAGAGATACAGACTGCAATTATTGGTTCAAAAAAACTTGGTTCCATAGAACTAAAGCCAAGGAGAAAATTTTATGATTATAAAGCAAAATATAGCTCCAAAGCAAAAACCAAACATATCATTCCCGTAAGACTGACTAAAAAAAATAGCAATAAGATAATGAGAATAGCTATGAAAGCGCATAGATTAATTGGATGTAGAGGAGTGACGCGTTCAGATTTTAAATTTTATAATGGTAAATTCTACCTTCTAGAGATTAACACTCAACCCGGAATGACTAGTTTATCTTTGGTGCCAGAGATAGCAGCATATTATGGAATATCATTTATAAAGCTCCTAAAAATAATTTTAAAAGATGCCTCAATTAACAAATAAAAAAATTGTTCTCTATATTTTTTTTTTTATCATATTTGGAACATTTAATAATAAAAATTTAGATATTATGGAATTTTCGAAAATTAATGAAATAACAGTTTCAGGTTTGAACTTAGAGGAAAACTTTAAGTTTGCTAAAAGATTAGATATTTTGAAGATTGAAAATTTATTTTTAATTGAAAAGATTAAACTTAAAAAGTTAATAGAAACAAATAATTCGATTGAAAAATATTATATTTTTAAAAAATATCCCTCATCTTTAGAAATTAAAATAGCCCAAACAGAGCCTCTTGCCTATTTGAGTAAAAACGGAAAAATTTTTTATTTAGGATCAAATAGTAAACTTGTCGATGCAGAAAACAGGGAAAAAAAATTACCATTTATTTTTGGTGATATAGATATTCAAAAATTTTTTGATTTAAAAAAGTTAATAGATAATTCCAGTTTAGACTATAAAAAAATTAAAAATTTATTTTTTTTTCCCTCAAAAAGGTGGGACATAGAAATGGACTCTGGAATTTTAATAAAATTACCAATTGAAAAATTAGAAGAATCTTTGAATTTATCTTTAGATATTATTAAAAATGATGAATTCAAGCATATAAGAATAATTGATTTAAGGCAAAACCATCAGGTAATTTTAAATGAGTAATGAAATTAATTTTGATACATATTTTTATATAAGTTCAAAAAAAATAAAGATTTCTATTAAACAAAAAGACAATCTCAAGAGTCTTTTTGAAGAAGAAATGCCATTATCAAAAAATGGAGATAAGTTTAATAATGAATACGTTGATTCTTTTCTTGACGAAAATATTTTGAAGATTGAAAAAAGTTTAAATAATTTTATAAAAAATGTTTTTTTAATTATTGAGCATGAAGATTTTTTTACTTTTAAAATGTCCATAAAAAAAGAATATTATGGCGAACTATTTACTAGTGATAATCTAATTTATTTGCTTAATGAGGCCAGGCAACAAACTAAAAAAACTATAGAGAAAAAAAAGATAATTCATATGCTTATTGATGGTTATTTAATTGATAATCAATATCATCAATTTTTACCAAAAGATTTTAAATGTAATGATTTTTCGATAGATGTAAGATTTATTTGTTTAAGTGACATTTTTATAAAAAACTTAGAAAATATATTTAAAAAATATCACATTTCAATATCCCAAATAATAAGTGCAAACTATATAAATGAGTTTCATTCAAAAAGTGATCAAGATATCTTTTGTTTGACTAGTAAAATTGTGGGTGGTTACAACCAAAATGAGGTTTTTATTGAAGATAAACCTCGAAAAAACAAGGGTTTTTTTGAAAAATTCTTTTATATTTTTAATTAAATTGTATTTTACAGTAACATTTGTTGTTTTTGATTATGAGTAATTACGCACTAAAAGTGCATTGTGTCTGTTTTAAATCAAAAAACTATTAAAAAATCAGTAAACTTTTTTGGGGTAGGTCTTCACAACGGAAAATCTGTAAAAGTTTGTGTTAAACCCTCCTCTCCAAATACAGGTATAATTTTTAAAAGAATAGATCTTAAATCTAATAATCTCTTAATTCCAAGTTTTGAGAATGTTTGTAATACTTCTTTAAATACAACTATTTCAAATGAAGCGGGAGTAAAAGTTTCTACTATTGAACATTTAATGGGAGCACTTTTTGGTCTTGGCATAGATAATGCTTTAGTTGAAATAGATAATGATGAAGTACCAATTCTTGATGGATCAGCAAAAGAATTTATTAGTGAATTAAGTAATGCAGGATTAGAAATTAGTGATGCACCTATTAAAATAATTAAGATAAATAAAAAAGTAGAATTTAAAGATGGCAGTAGATCCATCTCTATAGAGCCATCTAAACTGAGTTTAGATATAGATTTTAAGCTAAGATACGAAAATCCTATTATTGGAACTCAAAGAAATAAAATTAATATTTTTAAAGAAAACCTTGATGATGTTTTAAACTCAAGAACCTTTTGTCTTTATGAAGATATTGAAAAAATTAAGAAACAAGGACTAGCCAAAGGTGGAAGTCTTGAAAATGCTATTGTCGTAAAAAATAATGAAATTTTAAATAAAAATGGATTAAGAAATTCAAAAGAATTTGTAAATCATAAAATTTTAGATTGTATTGGAGATCTTTACACATGTGGTTATAGAATGATTGCAAGTGTTGTTTGTTCTCAGGGTGGGCACTATCTTACTAACAAACTATTAAAAAAAGTATTTAAAAATAGAGAAAATTTCTCAATTGTAGAAATCAAAGAACGAAATCTTCCTCATACTTTAGTCAATAGAAATATTTTCAAATCTATAGCTTAGTTATATAGATCTTTATATACGTCATCTAAATCTGTATAAAACCTTTATGATTCAAAGAAAGTTTTTACATATTATTATAATTATAATTTTTTTAAGTTCTTGTTCAAAAGATGAAAAAGAAATTTCAATTATTAAAGAGTCGAGTCAAACTCTAGAAATGGTTGGTGCTTACAAAGAAGCATATGAGGCTTTAGAACAAAGGGATCCTTATTTTGCAGCAAAAAAATTTTTAGAGGCAGAATTACTATTTCCACAATCTGAATGGGCTCCTCGCTCAGCTCTTATGGCATCTTACTCGTTTTATTTGCAAAATTTTTATTCTGAAGCTTTATTTAACCTTGAAAGATTTCTTAAGACTTATCCTAATAATGAAAATTCTGCTTATGCTCATTATTTGATCGCGATGTGTTATTATGAAACAATAGAAGATGAAAAAAGAGATTCAGGTCCTCTTATTAAAGCAAAAAACAAATTTAACTATATTTTAGAAAATTATTCTAATACTGACTTTGCGCTAGACTCAAAATTTAAACTTGGTTTGATCGAAGATGTCTTAGCGTCAAAAGAAATGTATCTAGGTAGACATTATTTAAAAAAAGGTAAATGGATTGCAGCAATAAATAGGTTTAAGACTGTAATTGAAAATTACGATCAAACAATTTTTGTAGAGGAAGCTTTACATAGATTAGTGGAGGTAAACTATAAAATTGGACTTCAAAATGAGTCTCAAAAATATGCTAATTTATTAGGATATAATTATCTATCAAGTGAGTGGTATCAAAAGTCCTATAAAATTTTTAATCAGGATTATGTAAGTAAAAAAAAATTATTAATAAAAAAAGAAAAAAAAGGTGTAATAAATAAATTTAAAAAACTTTTTGATTAATATGAACAAAGGTCTGATCAAAAAAAATTATTTAAAGAAAATAAATGAATTAAATCTTTATAATAAAAAATATTACAATGAAAATGTTTCTGCTATATCAGACTTTAGATTTGATAAACTAAAAAAAGAAATTTTCGATTTAGAGAAAAAATATAAGTTTTTAAGAAACAAGAATTCACCTTCCAATAATGTAGGTTATAAGCCTTCTAAAAATTTCAATAAGCAGCCTCATAGAGCACCCATGCTTTCACTTTCAAACGCATTTTCTGAAGAAGACCTAATTAATTTTGAAAAAAGAATAAATAATTTTTTATCAAAAAAAGATAATTTTAAAATTTTTTACAGTGCTGAACCTAAAATAGACGGTATATCTGCTTCATTATCTTATAAAAATGGAAAATTTGAAAAAGGTCTATCTAGAGGTGACGGAAAAGAAGGTGAGGATATAACATCAAATCTTGCAACTATAAAAGATATACCTAAAGATATTTTATCAAAAGACTTTCCTCAAGAAATTGATATAAGAGGTGAGGTTTTTATCCAAAATAGTGATTTTAATAACTTTAAAGAAAAATTTGCAAACCCTAGAAATGCTGCTTCAGGTTCTTTAAGACAAAAAAATCCTGAGGATACTCAAAGAATACCTTTAAAATTTATTGCATACACTTTTGGTTATGAAAAAGGCTTAAAATCAAAAAATCAAATTGAATTTTTAGAAAAACTCAGTGAATGGGGTTTTAAAACTAATCCATTAAATAGATTAATTTCAGGAGTAAAAAATTTAGTAGAAAATTATAAGGAAGTTGAAAAAAAAAGAACAAACTTAAATTTTGATATCGATGGTATTGTTTATAAAGTAAATGATTTTGATCTACAAAAAAGATTAGGAAATGTTGCTAATGCACCAAGGTGGGCCATTGCGCATAAGTTTTCTTCAAATAAAGCAATTTCAAAAATTTTAGGTATAGATATTCAAATTGGAAGAACTGGGGCCTTGACTCCTGTGGCGAAAATAGAACCAATAAACATTGGGGGCGTTCAAGTGTCTAACGCTACTTTGCATAATGAGGATGAGATAAATCGAAAAGATATAAGAATAGGAGATATTGTAACAGTTGAGAGAGCTGGCGATGTAATACCCCATATACTTTCTGTAGATTATAAAAATAGGTCAAAAAATAATTTAAAATTTAAATTTCCAAAAAAATGCCCTTCTTGTGGATCAGAAACAATCAAGGAATTCAATACTATTACTAAAAAAGATGATGCTGTTAGGAGGTGTTCAAGCGAAGGTTATTTTTGTGAAAAAATTGCGATTGAAAAATTAAAACATTTTGTGTCCAAAGAAGCTTTAAATATTGATGGATTTGGAAAAAAAATAGTTGAAAATTTTTGGCAAATGAATTTTTTAAAATTTCCACAAGACCTTTTTAAACTAGACTATGATAAAATAAAAAAATTAGAAGGATGGGGAAATTTGTCGGTAGAGAACTTAAAATATTCAATAAATCAAAAAAGAAATATATCTTTAGAAAGATTTATATTTTCATTGGGCATAAGACATATTGGTTTAGAGAATGCAAAATTATTATCCAAACATTTTAAAAGTTTTATCAATTTTAAAAATTTGTCCAAAAAAGAAGGGTTGAATGATTTATTAAATATTGATGGTATAGGAGATACTCAAGTAAATTCTATAAGAAATTTTTTTTCTAACAAAACAAATTACAATATTTTAAGAGAATTAGAAAAAGAACTTAATATACTCGACGTAGTAATTGAAAAAAAAAATGGTTTATTCAAAAATAAAACTTTCTTAGTGACAGGTAAATTAAAAGGTATAAGTAGAGCAGAAGTTAAATCTTTAATTGAAGAAAATTCTGGAACTACAGTAAGTGGAATTTCTAAAAAATTAAATTATTTAATTGTTGGAGAGAAACCAACCAAAAAAAAAGTTGAAAATGCTAAAATATTAAAAATTGAAATTTTAGATCAGGGTCAATTTTTAAAAATGTTAAATAAAACTAGCTAACCATTTTCTTTCATTAAAGTTTAGTAGTTTAGATATTTTGGAGTAAACCTTTAAATTATATTTAAAGAGGTAATCTTTTTCGATTGATGTTAACATTTTGTAATTAATTAAATCTTTATCGATAGGAGCTAAAGTTAAATTTTCAAAAGAAATATTTTTATTAACTTTTTTGACATAAACTAAATTTTCAATTCGAATTCCAAATTTATTTTTTTTGTAATACCCTGGTTCATTACTTAAAATCATACCTTCTTTTATCTTAATCTCATTTACTTTTGATATTGATTGTGGTCCTTCGTGTACATTTAAAAAAAAACCAACTCCATGACCAGTACCATGATCATAATCTAAATTATTTTTTTTGAGAAATTTTCTTGCTCTTATATCAATTTTTTTTCCAATATTATCTTTATTCAAATTAGTTGTAGCCACAGCAATATGGCCCTTCAAAACGTTAGTGAAAATATTTTTTATACTTTGTTTAGGTTTTGAAAAACAAATAGTTCTAGTTACGTCTGTAGTTCCGTATTTATATTGACCTCCAGAGTCACATAAAAAAATGTCATTTTTTTTTATAACCTTGCAATTCTTTCTGTCAGCTCGATAATGCACAATTGCTCCATTTTTTCCCGAACCAGCAATAGTTTGAAAGCTTGGATAAAGGTAATTACTATTCATTTGCCTAAACTTTTCTAACTTATCTTGAGCTTGTACTTCAGTGATTTGTTTTTTATTCTTATTTTTCATCCAATAAATAAATTTAGTTAGAGCAGCTCCATCACATATATGAGATTTTATCATATTGCTAATTTCAGTTTTATTTTTAATTGCTTTAAATAAATAAGTCGGATCTTCTCTTTTTATAATTCTAAATTTTGAACAAATAATATCTTCATAAAAAATTGAACAAGATTTATCATCAATTATAAATTTTTTACCACTTAACATTAAAATTTTATTTGGAAACTCTTTAACATCAATTATTTCACTTGCTTTAACTAATTTTTCTTTAATAAGTTTTTTACATTTTTGAATCTCACTTATTAAAAATATCTTTTTTGATTTTGTAACTATCAATCTTGAATTAGGGACTGGACTATTTGGACTATCGCTCCCTCTAATATTTAAAATCCAAGCAACATTTTCAGGAGCACTAATAAATAAAAAATCAGATTTATTTTTTTTTAAATACTTTGATATTTTATTAATTTTTAAGGAACTTTTTTCCCCAGCAATATTTTTATTCAGAGAAAAAAATGGTAGTGTTTTATTAATTTTTTGTTTATTAATTTGGTCTATTAAATTCTTTTCAATAAATTTTATTTTATTATTTTTTAAAAAAAATTTTTTAATCTGTCCATAAGTAAATAATTTTGGGTCAATACCCAAAGTAAGGTCCTTAAATAAATTACAATTGATTAACTTTTCATATTTAATTATTTTGAAATTTTTTCCAGACTCAATTTGACTTTGAATTTTGTATCTTCCATCAGTGAATAAATAATTCTTTTTTTTTAAAATCACAGCTAGTCCTGCCGAACCACTAAAATTAGATATAATTTTTAATCTATTGATTTTTGAGTATTCAGTAAAATAATCATCATTTTTAGGAACAATATATCCATCAATTTCGTATTTTTTGAATTTATTTCTTAAAATCTGTATTTCTTTATTCATTTAATTCTTTTTTGATATCTGATCCAACCTGGACTTCTATTACCCTCTTCTATTTCAAAATCTTGGTTAAAATCAAACTCATCCCCCTCATTTACTTCTTCATCAAAAAAATTATTTTTTTCTACATGCTTCTCAGGTAGCTCATCTATAAATCTTGATGCTAAACTGTCCATCCAATCTCCTTGATAGAATCTATTCATGGAAAATGAAATAACTGCTTTTTTTTTAGCTCTTGTAATTCCAACATAAGCTAATCGTCGTTCCTCTTCCAAACCATTTTGGCCTTTTTCTTCAATAGATTTTTGGTGAGGAAATAATCCCTCCTCCCATCCAGGTAAAAAAATAACGTCAAATTCTAACCCTTTTGCAGCATGCATAGTCATCATATTAACTTTTTCACCATCCCACTCTTGGTCTACTGATGTTGCAAGCGACACATGTTCTAAAAAACTTTCTAAATTATCAAAATCTTTCATTGCACTAAGCAATTCTTTAATATTCTCAAGCCTGTTCTCATTTTCCAAATCTTTTTTATTTTTTAACATTGCTGAATATCCAGACTCATCAAGAATAATTTGCAATAATTTAATATGATTAAAATTTTTAATTTCTAAATCTTTCCTCCATTTGATTAGAGAATTAATGAATAAACTAAGGCCTATTCTTGCTTTTGGTTTTATTAAGTTTTTTTCAAGCATCCTAATTGATGCTCTCTCTAAATTTAGGTTATTTTTTTTTGCATATTCATGAATAGTTTTTAATGTACTGTCACCGATAGATCGTTTGGGATTATTAACAACTCTTTCAAATGCTAAATCATCTTTTTCTTGGAAAATTAATCTTAAGTAAGCAATACAATCTTTAATTTCTGCTCTTTCATAAAATTTTGTTCCTCCCAAGATTCTATATGGCATACCTATTTTTAGAAATCTCTCTTCAAACTCTCTTGTTTGAAATATTGCCCTTACGAGAATTGCAATATTATTGAAGGAAAATTTTTTCCTAATTTTTTTTTCAATTTCATCCGAAACTCCTATTGCTTCATCCTTACCATTTTTATAACAATTAAGTTTAATTAAATCACCATCTTCTGATAATGTTTTAAGTGTCTTACCAACTCTATTCTGATTGTTTGAAATCAAATGAGAAGCAACTGATAAAATATTTTGTGTAGATCGATAATTTTGTTCAAGTCTTATAACTTTGACATTTTTGTAAACTTTATCAAATTCTAAAAAATTTTTAATTTCAGCACCTCGCCAACTATAAATTGATTGATCATCATCCCCAACACAACAAATATTTTGATTTTTTTCTGCTAAGAGATTAAGCCACCTACTTTGAATATAGTTAGTGTCCTGATACTCATCAACAAGAATATATTTGAAGTTTGTTGAATAAATTTTTCTTATATCAGAATTATTTTCTAAGATTTTGACAGTGTGTAAAATTAAGTCACCAAAATCACATGAGTTTAAATCGACCAATTTTTTTTGATATATTTTATATAAAGGTAAAATATTTTTTTCATACATGTCTTTATTGTTCAGAATAACTTCATTTGGATATAATCCTTTGTTTTTCCATCTATCAATAATTGCGAGAATGTATTTTGGCGCAAGTTGCTTAACATCTATATTTTCTGCTTTACAAATATTTTTTATTAGTCTGACTTGATCATCTGTATCAATTATAGTAAAGTTGGATTTTAAGTTAACTGCCGGCGCATGTTTTCTTAAAAGTTTTGCGCAAATTGAATGAAATGTACCTAGCCAGGATAATCCAGTTGCTGTTGATCCTAAAATTCTACTAACTCTGAATTGCATTTCTTTAGCTGCTTTATTTGTGAAAGTGACTGCAAGAATTTGGTTCGGAAAAGCTTTTTTTTCATAAATAATATTTGCTATTCTTGTTGTTAAAACCTTAGTTTTTCCAGAACCAGCCCCAGCAACAATTAATAGTGGTCCATCAAGATGTTCAACAGCTTGTTTTTGATCTTTATTTAGGTTTTTTAAGAATTCAGAGTTTAACATTTTTCATTTTTTAATTATAAGTTCAACAGGTTTTATGCAAAAACATAATTTATTATCTAAAAAAATTAAAAAACAATTTTTATCTATAAACAATTTATTAGAAAGATATTTTTTTAATTTATCTTCTATTATATCCAATTTTAAAAAAACAAGATTTACCAATAATAATAGAGTTTTTTTAGGATTTAGTACAATTGCTATTTTGACACTAATATATTTTTTAATTCCTTTATTTTACAATAATACGATAGTTAAGACACAAATAAAGAATCAAGTCTTAAAAAAGTATAATATCGATTTAAAATTTACTGAAACTTTAAGGTATAGATTATTACCTAGTCCTCATTTTTATTCAAAAAACTTATTAATTTTAGCTGATCAAAAAGAGGTGGGCATAGTTGAAAATTCAAAGATTTTTATTTCCAAAAAAAATTTTTTTTCTATTAATAATTTAGAGATTAAAGATATAACTTTTAGCAATGCAGAATTCAATATCTATAAAAAAGACTTAAGCTTTTTTTTAAATCTTCTTAAAACTGAACCTAATGAAAATAATATTAAAATTATAGATAGTAATATTTTCTTTAAAAATAAAGATGATGAAGTTCTGTTTATTAATAAAATCTATGAAAGTAATTTTGGTTACGATTTTGCAAATTTAGTAAACAAAATGTCATCTAAAAATGAAATATTTAATATATCTTACAAGATATTAATTAAAAATGATAAATTTAATAAAAAATTATTAACTAAATTTATATCTAAAGACGTAAGGTTAAATATTCAAAATGAAATTGATTATAACTCTGAGACAAAGAAAGGTTTAATTGATTTATCTTTTATGAACAAGAGTAAATTAATGAATTACTCAATTAATAAAGAGTCACTGATTTTTTATTCAGACGATAAAAAAAATTTTTTTGAAGGAGCTATAGATTTTAAGCCATTTTATTTTTCTGCGAATTTTAATTACGAAAGCTTAAGTTCAAAAAATTTATTGAATTATAAATTAATTTTAATTGATTTAGTTGAGTCTGAACTTTTTAATAATAAAAATCTTAATGCAAAAATTGATTTAAATGTAAAGGACATAACAAATATAAATGTATTAAATGATCTTAATCTAAATATTAACATTGAAGAGGGAAATATTTTCTTGTCGAATTCAAATATTATGTGGAAAGATGATTTAAAAATTTCCTTTAAAGAAAGTCTCGTAGATTTTGATAAAAATGAGATAAGTTTGATAGGTAAAATAGTTTTAGATTTTGATAAAATAGAAAACTTCTATAAATCTTTTCAAATAAAAAAAAAATCTAGAAAAAAAATAAAACAAATACAAATAGATTTTGTGTATAATTTTGACCAACAAAAAGTAAAATTTGATAACGTAAAAATAGATAATAAATTTGACTCCAATTTACAAAATTTTCTCGATGATTTTAATATGAAGAATAGCAGTATTTTTAATAAGATATTGTTTAAAAATTTTGTAAGTAATTTTTTTAATACTTATTCTGGATAAATCATTTTTTTTGGGTTAACGATCTTATTATAATCTTTTTCAGTTATTAATCCTGATTTTAAGGCTTCTTTTTTTAAAGTAGTATTATTTTTAAGTGCGTTCTTAGCAATTTTTGCTGAGTTATCATATCCAATATGTGGCGCTAAAGCAGTAACCAACATTAAAGAATTTTCTAAAAATTTTTTTATTTTATTTTTATCAGCTTTTATTCCTTTAATGCAATATTGTGAGAAATTTTTTGTACTATCTGCAAGTAAATCAATCGATTGCAAAATATTATGGGCAATTAGTGGTTTAAAAACGTTTAATTCAAAGTGTCCATGAGAACCAGCTATAGTAATCCCATTATGATTTCCAATAACTTTAACACACACCATGGTAACTGCTTCAGATTGAGTAGGATTTATTTTACCTGGCATAATTGATGAACCAGGTTCATTAGCTGGCAAAATTATTTCTCCATAGCCAGCTCTTGGGCCGGATCCTAAAAATCTAATATCATTTGCTATTTTCATTAAACAAACTGCAGTGGTATTTAATGTGCCAGAAAAATTCACAATTTCATCATGTGCTGCTAAAGCTGCAAACTTATTTTTAGTTGGTTTAAAAGGTAATTTCGTAATCTTTCTAATTTCGCCTATAATCTTTTTATCAAACCCTTTTTTACTATTGATTCCAGTTCCGACAGCTGTTCCACCTTGAGCTAATGAGTAGATTTCCTCTAAAGCATTTTTTATTCTTAAAATGCAATCTTCTAATTGGGACTGATATCCTGAAAATTCTTGTCCTAAGGATAAGGGGGTTGCGTCCTGTAAATGGGTTCTTCCTACTTTTACTATATTTTTAAATTGTGAAACTTTCTTTTTTAACTCCTTGTTGAGAATCTCTAGAGAAGGTAATAATTTTTTTTTAGTTTCAATAGCTATTGCAATGTGCATCGCCGTAGGAAACACGTCATTTGTAGATTGAGATTTATTTACGTGGTCATTAGGATGAACTGGTTTTTTTGTACCCTTTTTTCCACCCAAAATTTCTATTGCTCTATTTGCTATTACTTCATTAACATTCATATTTGTTTGAGTACCTGACCCAGTTTGCCAAACTTTAAGCGGAAAATGCTCATCTAGCTTACCTGATATTACTTCGTTTGATGCTTTAATTATTGACTTTGAAATTTTTGGTAAAATTTGTTTTTCTTTACCATGAACTATAGCTGCAGCTTTTTTAATTATTGCTATAGATCTGATTAATACTGGTCTAACTAAAAATTCACCAATATCAAAATATTTTTTTGATCTTTGCGTTGAAGCTCCCCAATATTTATCTACTGGGACATTGATAGAGCCCATACTGTCAAATTCTTTTCTTAATTTCATTGATTAATAAGTAATTAATAAATTATTATAAATATACATTAATTTTATAAAACTTACAGGA
>MDTB01157862.1_pt1 | contig 27849 bp, 36 predicted proteins | sample 811161 | NCBI WGS metagenome assembly MDTB01 (sample SAMN05326650, study PRJNA326480) | marine metagenome | isolation source: seawater | place: Mediterranean Sea | collected 2009
AGATGCTAAAAGGAAAGCAAGGAAGATTTAGACAAAATTTATTAGGTAAAAGAGTAGATTATTCAGGAAGATCTGTAATAGTAGTTGGACCAGAGTTAAAATTACATCAATGTGGTTTACCAAAAAAAATGGCTTTAGAATTATTCAAACCATTTTTATACGCCAGATTAGATAAATTAGGTTTAGCAACGACAATTAAACAGGCAAAAAGACTGGTAGAAAAAGAAAAAAGTGAAGTATGGGATGCTCTTGAACATATTATTAGAGAACATCCTGTGTTGTTAAACAGAGCCCCAACTTTACATAGATTAGGGGTGCAGGCTTTTGAAGCAAAATTAATAGAGGGAAACGCTATTGAACTTCACCCTCTTGTATGCGCAGCATTTAATGCAGATTTTGATGGTGACCAAATGGCAGTTCATATACCATTAAGTTTAGAGGCACAATTAGAGGCAAGAGTTCTTATGATGTCTACTAATAATATTTTAAGTCCATCAAATGGAAAACCTATTATTGTTCCCAGTCAAGATATAGTCTTAGGAATATATTATTTATCACAATCATCTAAAATGGAAAAACCTAAAGGTGTATTTTCTAATATAGATGAAATTGAACAAGCTCTCGAAAACAAATCAATCAGTTTACACTCTAAAATTATTTCTGTATTTGAAACTGTAGATACAAAAAATAATTTAATTAAACAAAAATATACAAGTACGGCAGGTAGATTTTTACTTGCTAATTTACTCCCTAAAAATCATAACATTAAATTTACTTTGGTAGACAGACTTTTAACTAAGAAAAATGTATCTGAAGTAATAGACACAATTTTTAGATATTGTGGCCAAAAAGAAACTGTAATTTTTTGTGATAGAATAAAAACATTAGGCTTTAAACATGCATTTAAAGCTGGAATTTCTTTTGGAAAAGATGACCTTATAATTCCTAAAACAAAAGAAAATTTAATAAATGACACAAAGAAAAAAATTGAAGAATATGAAAAACAATATTCTGATGGCTTAATTACTAGAGGAGAAAAATATAATAAAGTAGTTGATATTTGGTCCAAATGTACTGATACCGTTGCAAATGAAATGATGAAGGAAATATCTTCAGCTGAAAAAGTTTACGAAAATGATAGAATTGAAACTAATTCTGTTTATATGATGGCTGACTCAGGAGCGAGAGGATCACAAGCGCAAATGAAACAATTAGCGGGCATGAGAGGTTTAATTGCTAAGCCTTCTGGAGAAATTATTGAAACGCCAATAATCTCAAATTTTAAAGAAGGTTTATCAGTATTAGAATATTTTAACTCTACGCACGGTGCTAGAAAAGGTCTTGCTGACACTGCTTTAAAAACTGCAAATTCAGGCTATTTAACAAGAAGATTATGTGACGTAGCTCAGGATATTCAAATAACGTCTAAAGAATGTGATATTAAGAAAAGATCCTCAATAAATATTTCAGAAATAATAGAAGGTGGAAATATTTTAGTAAGTTTGTCCGAAAGAATATTGGGAAGGGTAATTGCTGAAAACATTAAACACCCAATAAGTGGAGAAGCATTAATACAAAAAGGTAAATTGATTGATGAATTTGATTGTGAAAAAATAGATGCGGCAGGCGTAAAAGCAGTTCAAGTTTATTCTGTAATAACTTGTGCTTCAAAAAAAGGCGTTTGTGCTACTTGTTATGGTAGAGATCTCTCAAGAGGAAAACTAGTTAGCATAGGTGAAGCTATAGGAATGATAGCAGCACAGTCAATAGGAGAACCTGGCACCCAATTAACCATGAGAACTTTTCACGTTGGTGGAACAGCTCAAATTAAAGAAGAGTCCCAAATAGTTTCACAAACAAAAGGTAAACTAAAAATAATAAATAAAAATTTAATTGAAGACTCCAAGAAAAATATTATTGTAATGGGTAGAAATACTCAATTGAGTATTGAAGATGATAATGAAAGACAATTAGCAATTTATAAAGTAAACTATGGATCTAAACTTTTCTTTAAAGATGGTGAAGATATAAATAAAGGAAAGAAAATAGCTGAATGGGATCCATACACACTACCAGTTATTGCTGAAACTTCTGGAATTGTAAACTATATGGATTTAGTTGAAGGAACTTCTATAACTGAAACATTAGATGATGCTACAGGTATATCTTCAAAATCAGTAACAGATTGGAAATCAGTAAGTAAAAATTCAGAATTAAAACCTAGATTAACTCTTAGAAATGATAAGGGAGAAATTATTAAAAAAGCAGACGGAAATGAAGCAAGATACTATCTAGTACCAGATACTATTTTATCTGTTAAAGACGGTCAGAAAGTTTCAGCTGGAGACGTTCTCGCCAGATTACCCAAAGAAACATCTAAAACAAAAGATATAACAGGAGGGTTGCCTAGAGTAGCAGAACTATTTGAAGCACGTAGACCTAAAGATAGTGCTATCATAGCAGAAAATGATGGAGTTATTCAATTTGGCAAAGAAGTGAGAGGAAAACAAAAAATTTCAATTGTTTCCTCAAAGGGTGAAACTTCCAATTATTTAATTCCTAAAGGCAAACATGTTAATTTCAATCAAGGAGAAAAAATAAAAAAAGGAGAATATTTATTAGACGGAAGTCCAGCTCCTCACGATATCCTTAGAATATTGGGTGTAGAAAAATTAACAGAATATTTTGTTAGCGAAGTTCAAGAAGTATACAGATTACAAGGTGTTGTTATTAATGATAAGCATATTGAAACCATAGTGCGTCAAATGCTTAAAAAGGTAGAAGTTAAAGATTCAGGAGACTCAGATCTATTACTTGGAGAAGTAATAGATTTAAATGATATTAAAACAATTAATGAAAAATTGTCAGAAAATAAAAAAATACCAGTTTCCTTTGAAAGAGTTTTATTAGGAATAACAAAAGCTTCATTACAAACTAACTCTTTTATATCAGCTGCATCATTCCAAGAGACAACAAGGGTATTAACTGATGCTTCAATCAAAGGTAAAGTTGATAATTTAGAGGGATTAAAAGAAAATGTTATAGTGGGTAGATTAGTGCCTGCTGGTACAGGTCTTTCAAAAATGGGTTGGGATAAAGAAGCTCAAAGGGAAGACCAATTAAGACTAGAAGAACTTAAAAAACAAGAGCAAGAATCTGCAAATACCGCAGAATAAGTCCTAAAACAGACTAATTAAATCGCCTATATCCATTGACTTTTTTAACTTCGATGCTAGTTTAGCGAAATTTTGAAAGTTAGAAGTAAGGTGTAATTTAACCTTAAACACTAACAGATAACAATACCAGGTCACCCTTCTTTCTACTTCAAAATAATATTATGCCAACAATAAATCAACTTATTAAAAAACCTAGGGTGAAACCTTTAGTAAGAAACAAAGTTCCTGCTCTACAAAAACAACCTTTAAAGAGAGGTGTTTGTGTAAAGGTTTATACAACTACACCAAAAAAACCGAACTCAGCTCTTAGAAAAGTTGCGAGAGTTAGGTTGTCAAATGGTTTTGAAGTTACTGCTTATATTCCGGGTGAAGGTCATAACCTTCAAGAACACTCAGTAGTAATGATAAGGGGAGGGCGTGTAAAAGATTTACCTGGAGTAAGATATCATATTTTAAGAGGTAATCTGGATACGCAAGGTGTTGCCAATAGAAAAAAAAGAAGATCTCTTTACGGAACAAAAAAACCTAAATAAAATGTCTAGAAAAAGAAAAGCACCAGTTAGAAAAATTTACCCAGATCCAAAATATAGGTCAGTGATTATATCTAAGTTTATTAATTCAATTATGTATGACGGTAAAAGATCAACTGCTGAAAAAATTTTATATGACGCATTAGAAAGAATTAAAGAAAAAGGAAAAGACGATCCTATTAAGGTTTTTAATAATGCTATTAACAATGTTAAGCCAAATTTAGAAGTAAGATCAAGAAGAGTTGGAGGTGCAACATATCAAGTACCTGTAGAAGTTAAAGCTAATAGAGGTCAAGCACTTGCTTTAAGATGGATAATTGATGCTACGAGAAAAAGAAAAAATAAAACTATGTCTGAAAAACTTTATTTTGAAATAGTAGACGCCGCACAAAATAAAGGATCAGCAATAAAAAAAAGAGAGGATACCCATAAAATGGCAGAGTCAAATAAAGCTTTCGCCCATTTTAGGTGGTAATTTTATGAGTAAAAAATATACTTTAGATAAATATCGTAATATTGGAATTATGGCTCATATAGATGCTGGTAAAACTACAACAACCGAAAGAATACTTTACTACACTGGAAAAAGTCATAAAATTGGTGAAGTTCATGATGGTGCTGCTACTATGGATTGGATGGAACAAGAACAAGAACGAGGTATAACAATAACTTCAGCGGCAACAACTTGTTTTTGGAGAGACCATAGAATTAATATTATTGATACACCTGGTCACGTAGATTTTACCATAGAAGTTGAAAGATCTTTGAAAGTTTTAGACGGAGCTGTAGCTGTATTTGATGGAGTAGCTGGAGTAGAACCACAATCAGAAACTGTTTGGAGACAAGCAGATAAATACAAAGTGCCAAGAATTTGTTTTGTTAATAAATTAGATAGAACAGGTGCAGATTTTTTCAGATGTGTAGACATGATTAAAGAAAGGCTTGGAGCTAAACCTTTAGTTCTACAAATACCCGTAGGTATGGAAGCTGATTTAAAAGGAATTGTAGATCTAGTAAAAATGAAAGCTATTATTTGGCAAAACGAAGATTTGGGTGCTAAATTTGATTTAGTAGATATACCAGAAAATCTAAAAGATAAAGCCAATCAATATAGAAAAGAATTAGTAGAAACAGCCGTAGAAGAGGATGAAAAATTAATGGAGGAATATTTAAATGGTAAAGAACCTTCAGAAGAAGATTTAATTAAATGTATAAGAAAAGGGACTTTAGGATTTAATTTTGTTCCTATCACAACAGGATCCGCTTTTAAAAATAAAGGGGTTCAGCCTTTATTAGACTCCGTTATTAATTATTTACCTAGCCCAAATGATCTTAAATCAATCGAAGGTACTAAACTTGGATCTGAAGAGAAGATTGAAATGAAATTTGCTGATAACGAGCCATTTTCTGGACTTGCGTTTAAAGTTGCTAACGACCCTTTTGTTGGCTCTTTAACATTTATCAGAATTTACTCTGGAACATTAAAATCAGGCACTTCAGTATACAATTCATCTAAGGAAAAAACTGAGCGTGTGGGAAGAATGCTTTTAATGCACGCTAACAGTAGAGAGGACATTAAAGAAGCAAATGCAGGTGATATAGTAGCTCTTGCTGGATTAAAATATACCATCACAGGACATACTTTGTGCGAAGAAGATAAACCAATTTTGTTAGAACCTATGGAGTTTCCAGATCCTGTAATAGAAATAGCAGTAGAACCAAAAACTAAAGCCGACCAAGAAAAAATGGGAGAAGCATTGGGTAGACTAGCCAAAGAAGACCCTTCATTCAGAGTTACTTCAGATGAAGAGTCAGGCCAAACTATAATTAAAGGTATGGGAGAATTACATTTAGATATTATTGTTGATAGGATGAAACGAGAATTCAAAGTCGAAGCCAATATTGGAGCTCCTCAAGTTGCTTATAGAGAAACAATACTTGGTTCTTCTGAAGTAACTTATATACATAAGAAGCAAAGTGGAGGCGCTGGTCAGTTTGCCAAAGTAACATTACTAGTAGAACCATTAGAGCCAGGAAAAGGCAGAGAAGTTGAAAACAAAATTAAAGGCGGAGCAATACCAAAGGAGTTTATTCCAGGTGTTGAAAAAGGTGTTGAGAGTGTAGCTGATAGTGGAATTTTAGCTGGCTTTCCTATGATTGACTATAAAGTTACAATTCTTGATGGCTTACATCATGATGTTGACTCAAGTGTCTTAGCTTTTGAAATAGCAAGCAGAATGTGTTTTAGGGATGCTTGTACTAAAGCCCAATTAAAGCTATTAGAACCAATTATGAAAGTAGAAGTTGTTACCCCTGAAGATTTTATGGGAGATGTTATTGGAGATCTTAATAGTAGAAGAGGTCAAGTTGGATCAACAGAACCAAGGGGAAATGCTACAGCTATAGCTGCTACTGTTCCTTTGGCTAATATGTTTGGTTATATAAATAATTTAAGATCCTCTACCCAAGGTCGTGCGCAATATACTATGCAATTCAGTCATTACGATAAGGTACCACAAAATGTTCAAGACGAGGTTACAAAAAAATTAGCATAATTATGGAAAATCAAAATATCAGAATTCATTTAAAAGCTTACGATAATAAGATCTTAGATCTTTCTACGGAAGAGATTGTTAATACAGCTAAAAGAACTGGAGCGCAGGTAAAAGGCCCCATACCGTTACCTACGCGTATTGAAAGATATACTGTCTTAAGATCTCCCCATATTGATAAAAAAAGTAGAGAACAATTTGAGTCTAGAACACATAAAAGATTGATTGATATAATCGAGCCAACACCACAAACAGTAGAAGCCCTTATGAAGTTAGATTTAGCTTCAGGTGTCGATATTGAAATAAAAATTTAAATTATGACAATTGGATTAATAGGAACTAAATTAGGTATGACTAGAGAGTTTATTCAATCTGGTCAATCCGTACCTGTAACAGTTATAAAAATTGAAAAAGGCAGGGTAATAGATGTTATAGAAAAAGACAAAAGAGGATATTCCGCAATTAAAATAGGTTATTTTAAAATAAAAAATTCAAAATTAACAAATCAAATGAAGGGTTATTTTGCAAAAAAAAATACTGAGCCAAAAAAGGTTTTAAAAGAGTATAGAATAAACGATACAGCAACTTTTAAAACTGGAAACGAACTCGGACTAGAGATATTAAAAGATAAAAAATTCGTAGATATAAAATCAAAAACAATCGGTAAAGGCTTTGCAGGAGTTATGAAAAGATGGAACTTTGGTGGCTTAAGAGCCTCTCATGGTGTTTCAGTTTCACACAGATCACACGGTTCTACTGGACAGAGACAAGATCCAGGAAAAGTATTTAAAGGAAAAAAAATGGCTGGACATATGGGAGATAAATTTAGAACAATGCTAAATCTTGAAATCATCAAATCCGATTTAGAAAATGACCTGCTTTATATAAAAGGATCAATTCCAGGGAGTAAAAACTCTACTGTATTTTTAAGAGAGTCAGTTAAAGATGTTAGGAGAAAAACTACTTTAGAAAAATATAATGACAAAATTAAAAAAGCTGAGGCTACCAAAGGAAAGAAAAAATAAAATGAAAGTTAAATTATTAACAATTGACAATGCGAAAACTGAAATGATTGAAATATCAGATAAAATATTAAATCAAAAGGTAAACCATAAATTAATTAAATCAGTTATAGATTGGCAATTAAATCATGCAAAACCAAGAACAGCTAAAACTAAACAAAAAAATGAGATAAAAGGTTCTACTAAGAAAATTGTACCTCAAAAAGGTAGTGGTGGAGCTAGACATGCTAGTAGAAAGGCGCCAATATTTGTAGGTGGGGGTGTGGCTCATGGGCCGAAAGGATCAGTCTATAAAATAAAAAAGATAAATAAAAAAGTTAGAAAAATTGCATTAGTACAAACTTTATCAAAAAAGAACTTAGATAAAAACTTATTTATTTTATCAGATGTAAAAAAAGAAATTAAAAAAACTAAAGATTTTAATAAGTTCTTAGAGAAAAATAATTTATCTAACGTAGTTATTATATCTGATCAAAATACTTTAAAAAATATTAATAAATCAGCTAGAAATATTAAAAACTTAAAATTATTAAACGAGCTTGGTGCTAATATTTATGACATGATTAAATTTAAAAATGTATTGTTAACACAAAGCTCTATTAAGAATATAGAAAAAAGGATATTAAATGAAAAAAATTAATTCTCTTGACTCAATAATCAGACCAATTATTACAGAAAAAGCCACAGTTCTATCTGAACAAAATAAAACTGTATTTAAGGTACATAAACTAGCAAATAAAAAGTCTATTAAAAAAAATATTGAAAAGATATTTAAAGTAAATGTAACTAAAATAAATATTATAAATTTAAAATCTAAAAAGAAAATTAAACAAGGAAAATTATCAACAAAATCAGGATATAAAAAAGCAATAGTGACTTTAAAAAAAGGTCAAAGTATTGATTTAACTACTGGAATTTAATTATGGCATTAAAAACTTTTAAACCTTATACCAAATCAACAAGAGGTACTGTAATTGTAGATAAAAGTGTTTTATGGAAAGGCTCTCCTTATAAGCCATTGACAAAAGGACAAAGATCTACTGGTGGAAGAAATAATTATGGAAGAATAACATCTAGGCATAAAGGCGGCGGTGCAAAACACAAATATAGAGAAATTGATTTTTTCAGAAAAAGAAAAGATATGCCTGCAGAAATTGAAAGAATAGAATATGATCCTAATAGAACTGCTTATATTGCTCTTATAAAATATGAAGATAATGTTAAAAATTACATTTTATGTCCACAGGGACTAAAAATAGGAGATAAAGTTTTATCAGGAAATAAAGCTGAAATAAAAATAGGAAACTGTCTAAAACTTAGCGATATCCCTCCTGGAACTGTAGTGCATAATGTTGAATTGATACCAGGTAATGGTGGAAAATTAGCTCGATCAGCTGGATCTTCTGTAACGATATCAGGTCTTGATGGTGATTATGCAATTTTAAAACTTTCATCTGGAGAGACAAGAAAAGTGAGTATTAATTGTAGCGCTACTATAGGTAGCGTTTCTAATCCTGATCAAAAAAACATTAAAATTGGAAAAGCTGGTAGAAATCGTTGGAAAGGAAAAAGACCTCAATCTAGAGGAGTTGCTATGAATCCTGTAGACCACCCACATGGAGGAGGCGAAGGTAAAACTTCAGGCGGAAGAAGCCCTGTTTCTCCTTGGGGGCAATCAGCTAAAGGCTTGAAAACTAGAAGACCTAAAAGAAGTGATAAATATATAATCACAAGGAGAAAGAAAAGAAAATAATTTATGACACGTGCTATTTGGAAAGGACCATTTGTTCACCCTAGTTTATTAAAAAAAATTGATAAACTTAAAAGCAATCCTACAAAAAAACCAATTAAAACTTGGTCAAGAAACTCGACTATTATTCCTGACTTCGTTGGTCATAGCTTTATGATACATAACGGAAAATCTTTTATACCAATAACAATATCAGAGGAAATGGTTGGACATAAATTAGGTGAATTTGCTCCAACAAGAACATTCAAAGGTCATACGCCTGCAGATAAAAAAGCTGCTGCTGAAAAAGCACCTGCAGCAACTGGAGCTAAAGATGCAAAAAAATAACAATCAAGTTAAAGCAATAAATAAAAATGTGAGATCTAGCGCTAGAAAAATTTCTATTGTTTTGGATCAAATTAGGGGAAAAAAAGTTGATGTAGCTTTAAGAGATTTAGATTTTTTGAGAAAAAGAATTTCTAAAGATATAAGTAAAACGGTGAAATCTGCAGTAGCAAATGCAGAAAATAACAATCAATACGATATAGATAATTTATACGTTAAAGAAGCTTATGTAGGAAAATCTCTTGTTATGAAAAGATTTCGACCAAGAGCAAAAGGCAGAGCCAGTCCAATTAATAAGCCATTTAGTAGAATAACAATCGTTTTAAGTGAAAAAAAGGAGGTTAAAAATGGGCCAAAAAATTAACCCAATAGGTTTAAGACTTGGCATTAATAGAGGCTGGGACTCAACTTGGTTTGCTAAAAAAAAAGATTTTGGAAAATATTTGATAGAAGATTTTAAGATGCGAGAATATATTAAAAAAAATATAGTCAATTCAGGTGTATCAGAAATAATAATAGAGAGATCTTCAAAAAAATGCACTGTTTCTATTCACACCTCAAGACCCGGTTTTGTAATCGGAAAAAAAGGTTCTGATATAGAAAAAATAAAGAAAAACTTAATGAAAATTACAGAGAGTGAAGTAAATGTAAATATTAAAGAAATTAAAAAACCTGAATTAAATGCAAACTTAGTTGCAGAAAATATAGCTCAACAATTAGTTAAAAGAATAGCATATAGAAGAGCAATGAAGAGAGCAATGCAATCAGCGATGAGATTAAATGCTAAGGGAATTAAAGTTATGGTTAGCGGAAGATTAGCTGGAAATGAAATAGCAAGAACAGAATGGCTTAGAGAAGGAAGTATTCCTTCGCATACATTAAGGGCCAATATTGATTATGGATTTGCTGAAGCCCTAACAACTTATGGAATTATTGGTATAAAAGTCTGGATTTACAAGGGTACACTTTTTGTAAAAGATATTGAAAAAGAGAAAATGGAGAAAGTAAAAAATGTTACAACCAACAAGAACTAAATTTAGAAAAGCATTTAAAGGTAGAATAAAAGGTAAAGCTTCTAGAGCTGTAACTCTAAATTACGGACAATTTGGATTAAAAGCCATGCAACCAGATAGAGTAATAGGTAAACAAATTGAAGCAGCTAGAGTAGCACTAACAAGATACATGAAAAGAACTGGAAAAGTTTGGACAAGAGTATTTCCAAATATCCCGGTTTCAAAAAAACCAACTGAAGTAAGAATGGGAAAAGGAAAAGGTTCACCAGAATATTACGCATGTAGAGTAAAACCTGGTAGGATAATATTTGAAATTGACGGAGTAACGGAAGAAGTTGCGCGAGAAGCTTTATATAAAGCTTCAGCAAAACTTCCTATAAAAACTAAATTTATAAGCAGATAATATGGTAAAGAAAAAAAAAGAAGATAAAAAACTCACTAAAGACCAAGCACAAAAAAAACTTGATATGCTAAAAAGAGAACTTTTTAATATTAGATTTAAACGGATTAATAATCAGGTTGATAATCCTGCCCAATATGGAGAAATAAAAAGAAATATAGCTCGATTATTTACAACATTAAAGGGTTTTAAATGACAAAAAAAATACTTAAAGGCATAATCACTAGTTCTAAAAGCAACAAAACCGTAGTTGTTGAAGTAATAAGAAAATTTGCCCATCCGTTTTATGGAAAAGTTATTAAAAGATCAAAAAAATATCATGCTCATGATGAAAACAATAAACATAAAGAAGGGGAGTCAATTTCAATTATTGAATGTAACCCTATTTCTAAAAAAAAGAGATGGAAGGTTGTTGAATAATGATTCAAGTTCAAACAGAATTAAATGTAGCTGATAATACAGGAGCAAAAAGAGTTGAATGTATAAAAGTTTTAGGCGGCTCAAAGAGAAGATATGCCTCAGTAGGAGATATAATTATAATAAGTGTTAAAGATGCAATACCTAAAGGGAAAGTAAAAAAAGGTGCAGTGCACAAAGCGGTAGTTGTAAGAACAAGAAAAGAAATTTACAGAAACGATGGCTCGAAAATACAATTTGATACAAACGCTGTAGTTTTAACAGATGATAAAGGTGAACCAATTGGAACAAGAATATTTGGACCTGTTACCAGAGAGCTAAGAGTAAAAGGTCATACTAAAATAATTTCTTTAGCACCGGAGGTTTTATAAAAAGATGAAAATTAAAAAAGGAACACAAGTAAAAGTTATTTCAGGAAAAGACAAAGGAAAAACTGGAGAGATTTTAGAAATTAACAGATCAGAAAATAAACTAAAGATCAAAGCTATTAATATGATTAAAAAACATCTTAAACCTACTAAAGAAAATAAGGGCGGAATTGTCTCTAAAGAAAATTTTATTAATATTTCAAATGTAAGAAATATTGACAAAACAATTGAAAACGATAAGAAAAAGAAAGTAAGTAAAAAATAATGACACCAAGATTAAAAATTCTTTATGATAAAAGTATAATTAATAATTTAATGAGTAAATTAAATTATAAAAACAAACATGAAGCACCAAAGCTTATCAAAATTGTTTTAAATATGGGTTTAGGTGAAGATGCTAACGATGGAAAAAAAGTTAAAACTTGCTTGGAAGACTTAAGTTTAATAACTGGTCAGAAAGCAGTCATTACGAAATTCAAAAAATCTATATCTAATTTTAAAACGAGAAAAGGACAAAGCGCAGGAATTAAAGTAACTTTAAGAGCAAATAAAATGTATGAATTTGTAGATAGATTGGTAAATATAGCTCTGCCAAGAATTAAAGATTTTCGAGGTTTAAAGGCTAGCGGGATAGATAAATCAGGAAATTACAGCTTTGGAATTAAAGAACATATTATATTTCCAGAAGTAAATTTTGATAAGGTTGATAAGATTAGAGGTTTAGATATAACAATTGTTACATCTAATATTTCTAAAAAAGGTACTTTTGAGTTACTAAAAGAATTAAATTTTCCAATAACAGATAAAAAAGAGAGGTGATATGGCAAAAAAAAGTTCAGTGCAAAAAAATTTAAAAAGAATAAAACTAGTAAAGCGGTATGCAAAAAAAAGAGCTGAGTTGAAAAAGATTATTAACAATAAAAAACTTGAGTTATCTGAAAGATTTGCAGCGCAGTTAAAATTAAATAAATTACCTAAAAATTCTTCAAAAGTAAGAATAAGAAATCGATGTGGTATATCAGGTAGGCCGCATGGGTATTATAGAAAACTTAAAATTTCCAGAATAGCATTAAGAGATATGGCTTCTGCTGGAAAAATACCTGGAATAATAAAATCAAGTTGGTAGGAGAAATATGACTATTATAGATCCAATTGGAGATATGTTTACAAGAATAAGAAACGGGCAAATGAGAAATTTAATTTCAGTAGTTATGCCTGCTTCAAAGTTTCGATCAAAAATATTAGATATACTGAAATCTGAGGGTTACATTATAAATTATATTATAGAAAGCGACGATAAAAACAAAAAAAACATTATAGTGAATTTAAAATACTATGAGGGAACACCTGTGATAAAAGAAATTAAAAGAGTTTCAAAACCAGGTAGAAGAGTATACTCAAGAGCAAATAGTATACCTAGAATTCAAAATGGTCTTGGATTAGCAATAATATCAACACCTCAAGGGGTAATGTCAGATGTAGAAGCTAGAAAAAACAACATAGGCGGAGAAGTAATCTGTAGGGTATTTTAATGTCAAAAATAGGAAAGAAAAGTATATTATTATCAAAAGACACCACAATAAAAGTTGAAGGTGACAAAATTAATATTTCAGGACCTAAGGGTTCAAAAATTTTATACATAAATGAGCAATCATTTTCATGTAAATTAGATACAGAAAAGAATGAATTTAAAATACTACCTAGTCAAAAAATTGTAGATAATAAGACCTCTCTTTTGTGGGGAACTTATAGAAGTTTAATTAATAATGCTGTTTTAGGGGTTTCTAAAGGGCATGAAAAAATATTAGAATTAAACGGAGTTGGATTCAGAGCGAATTTAAAAGGGGATTTATTAAATTTGCAAATAGGTTTTAGCCATGACGTAAATTTTAATATACCAAAAGATGTAAAAATTACTGTTGAAAAGCAAACAATTATAAAAATTAACGGCGTGGATAAAGAACTTGTATCAAAAATAGCCTCTGATATTAAATCTTTAAAACCAGTTGAACCATATAAGGGGAAAGGTATTAAAGAAAAAAATCAGTACGTTTTAAGAAAAGAGGGTAAGAAAAAATAATGAAAAAATTTAATAAAAAAATTAAAAGAACAAAAAGAAATAGAAAAAAACTCAAGTCTGTTAATGATTCAAAGTTTAGAATAACTGTTTATAAATCTTTAAAAAATATATCTGCACAAATTATTAACGATAACTTACGTAAAACAGTGGTTTCTGCTTCATCTACAGAAAAAGAATTGAAGAAAACAAAACTAAAAAAAATTGAGGTTTCAAATATTTTAGGTGAAATATTAGCAAAGAGAGCCATAGAAAAAAAAATTGATAACGTATACTTTGATAGAGGAGGGTATAAATATCATGGAAGAGTAAAAGCCCTTGCAGAGTCTTTAAGAAAAAATGGGATTAAATTTTAATGAATGAAACCGAATACAAAGAAAAACTAGTCGCAATAAATAGAATAACTAAGGTTGTTAAAGGTGGCCGTAGATTTGGATTTGCAGCCCTTGTAGTAGTCGGAAATCAAAAAGGAACTATTGGCATTGGTCAAGGTAAATCAAAACAAGTCCCTGATGCAATAAAAAAAGCAACAGAAACGGCTAAAAGAAATCAAGTAAAAATCCCTTTAAAAGATGGTAGAACGCTTCATCATGATGTTAAAGGAAAAAATGGTTCTGGAAAAGTATTTATGCGATCTGCTCCAGCAGGGACTGGTATAATTGCAGGAGGACCAATAAGATCAGTTTGTGAAGTCTTGGGTATTCAAGATGTTGTTGCAAAATCTTTAGGATCAGCCAATCCTCATAACGTATTAAAAGCTTGTGTGAACGGACTGAAATCACAAACATCTCCAAAGCTTTTATCTACTATAAGAGGAAAAAAAATATCAGAAATTATATCTAAAAGGGAAAGTAAGTAATGAAATTAAATAATTTAGTTAAAACAAACTTAAAAAAAATTAGAGTAGGTAGAGGAATAGGTTCAGGTAAAGGAAAAACTTCTGGACGAGGTCACAAAGGTCAAAAATCTAGATCAGGAGTTGCTATAAAAAGTTTTGAAGGTGGTCAAATGCCTTTATTTAGAAGATTACCTAAAAGAGGTTTTAAGCCAATAATTAAAAAAAATATAGCAATTTTGAATCTTTCAAATTTACAAAGTTTTTTTGACCAAAAAAAAATAAATAAGTCGGACGCTCTTAATTTAAAGACTTTAAAAAGTAAAAAAATTGTTTCTAAAAAATACGAAAAGTTGAAAATTTTAGGGCAAGGTGAAATTAAAGCTAAAATCAATATTTCTACAAATTTTATATCAAAACAGGCCAAAGAAAAAATTGAAAAAATTGGTGGCAAATTAACCTTAGTTAAAAATTAACAATTATGTCTAGTGAAAGCTTAAATCCAGGTGCTTTTAGTCATGCTACAGACTTAAAAAACAGAATTTTATTTACTATTTTTCTTCTTATAATCTATAGGTTAGGCACATATGTACCTCTATCAGGAATTGATCCTGACGCGCTTAAGGAAATAATGTCTACCAGTCAAAAAGGATTGTTAGGTATGTTCAATATGTTTTCTGGAGGAGCAGTTACCAGGATGGCAATTTTTGCATTAGGTATAATGCCGTACATATCTTCATCAATTATTGTTCAACTTTTAACAGGAACTTCTGATTATTTTAAAAATTTAAAAGATCAAGGTGAAATAGGTAGAAAAAAAATAACTCAAATTACAAGATATGGAACTGTTTTTATTGCTGGTTTACAAGGTTATGGAGTGGCCGTCGGTATTGAAAATGCTGGAGATTTAGTTACAGAACCAGGGTTATATTTTAGAATTACAACAACAATATCACTAGTAGCTGGAACAACTTTTCTAATGTGGTTAGGTGAACAAATTACTTTGAGAGGTATAGGAAATGGAATTTCTTTAATTATATTTTCAGGAATAGTTGCAGAAATTCCTAGAGCACTTGCTTCAACTTTTGAACTTGGTAGAACAGGAGCTCTTTCCGCTGTTATGATAGTAGGTATATTTTTATTAGTTATTATAACAGTCTTATTTATAGTTTTTTTTGAAAGAGCAGTAAGAAAAATTTTAATTAATTACCCTAAAAGACAAATGGGAAACAAAATTTATGGAGGAGAGTCCTCTCATTTACCATTAAAAATTAATACTGCTGGAGTTATCCCAGCTATATTTGCTTCAGCATTATTATTATTGCCTGTAACGTTTAGCAACTTTGGTTTTTCAGAATCAGATTTATTCATTAATATTTCTTCTTTATTTACTCAAGGTCAACCACTTTATATGCTGCTCTATGCATCAGGAATTATTTTTTTCTCGTTTTTTTATACCTCTATAGTTTTTAATCCAAAAGAAACAGCTGAAAATTTAAGAAAATATGGTGGTTATATTCCAGGAATAAGACCTGGCGAAAGAAGTGCCGAGTATATTGAGTCTATTTTAACAAGACTTACAACTATTGGAGCAATGTATCTAACAATTGTTTGTTTAATGCCTGAATTTTTAATAGCAAAATATCCAATCCCTTTTTATTTGGGAGGAACATCTATATTGATAGTAGTTGTCGTTGCTATGGACACTGTTACTCAAGTACAGACTAGATTAATGAGCTCTCAATATGAGTCTTTAATTAAAAAAGCTAAATTTGGGAAGTAAGTAAATGAACTTAATTATTTTTGGGCCTCCTGGAGCTGGAAAAGGAACCCAATCAAAGTTTATTGCAGAAAAATTTAATTTATTTCAACTTTCCACAGGAGAATTTTTAAGAAAAGAAATTACCAAAAATACTGACATTGGAAAAAAAATTTATTCTATTATAAACTCAGGATCACTTGTCTCAGATAATATTGTTTCTGATTTAATAGAAAAAATTATTTCAAATAATGAATATTACAACAGAATAATATTTGATGGTTATCCAAGAAGTTTATCACAAGCAAAAAATTTAAATAATTTATTAGATAAGTACAAACAAAAAATAGATTTAGTATTAAAATTATCTGTTAGTTTAGAAACAATAAAAAAAAGAATTTTAGAAAGAAAAAATCTAGAAAAAAGACCTGATGATAATGAAAAAATAGCAATTAAAAGATTTGAAACTTATGAAAAGTCTACTGAGCCTGTGATTGAATATTATAAAAAAATGAATTTATTAAAGGTGATCGATGGAGAGAGATCTATAGATCAAATTAACAAAGAAATAAGCGATATTATTGCACTTATATAGGGTTGACATTGTTAGATAACGCCATATAAATACGCAATATTAAATAAACCCTTGTAAATATGGCTCGTATAGCAGGAATAAATATTCCACAAAATAAAATTGTTAGTATAGCGTTAACATATATTCACGGAATAGGTTTACATTCTTCGAAGTTAATTTGTAAAAAATTAAACATTTCTGAAAAAACTAGAGTAAACGAATTATCTGAAGATCAAGTTCTAAAAATAAGAGAATTTATTGACACAAATCATAAAGTTGAAGGTGATTTAAGAAGAGAAATTTCTGTGAATATTAAAAGATTAGTAGATTTAGCAACTTATCGAGGAAGCAGACATAAAAAAAAGCTTCCTGTAAGAGGTCAAAGAACTCATTGCAATGCGAGAACAAGAAAAGGTAAGGCTATTGCTATAGCAGGAAAAAAATTAACTCCACTTAAAAAATAATTAAATATGGAAAAAAAAAATCAAGATAAAAAAGAAGTATCAAAAAAGGAAGAAATAAATAAAAAAGAAGCTTCCTTTAAAAAAAAAAAGAAAGTTAAAAGAAATATATCCTCAGGGATTGCGTTTGTGAATTCAACTTTTAATAACACTATAATTTCTATAGCAGATGAAACAGGGAACGTAATATCTTGGTCATCTGCAGGATCAAAAGGATTTAAAGGCTCAAGAAAATCTACACCTTACGCTGCGCAAGTTGCAGCTGATGACGCTGGATCGAAAGCCTATGAAATGGGATTGAGGACACTAACGGTTCAAGTTAAAGGACCTGGATCTGGTCGAGAGACCGCCCTAAGATCTTTGCAGTCAAGAGGTTTTAAAATTTTATCTATCAAGGATACAACACCAATGCCACATAATGGTACAAGACCACCAAAAAAAAGGAGAGTATAATGCAACAAGGAGTAAACATAATTGATAAAAATTGGAAAGAATTAATTAAACCTTCCAAATTAGATATTATTAGTAATGATGACAAGTCTATTGCTAAAGTTATAGCAGAACCTTTAGAAAAAGGTTTTGGACAGACTATAGGAAATTCTTTAAGACGAATATTACTTTCGTCTATACAAGGTGCTGCAGTTACCGCTATACAAATAGATGGAGTGTTACACGAATTTTCATCTATAAAAGGTGTAAGAGAAGATGTTACAGATATTGTCCTTAACGTCAAAAATCTTGCAATTAAATCTAACTCTACTAGTTCAAAAAAAATTATTTTAGATGTAAAAGGTCCAAAAGAAGTAAAAGCAAAAGATATTACATTAGTTTCTGAAGTTGAGATTTTAAATCCTGAACAAACTATTTGTAATGTTGATGAAAAAACAAATTTTCATATGGAGCTATTTGTTAATTCAGGCAAAGGATATGTACCAGCTCCTAAAAATCGCTCTGAAGATAGTCCATTGGGCTTAATATCCATTGACTCCTTATTTAGTCCAGTAAAAAAAGTATCTTTTTCAATAGAAAATACAAGAGCTGGTAGCGCTCTTGACTACGATAAATTAGTAATGAACGTTGAAACTAACGGTACAGTAGCAGCTGAAGATGCAATAGCATATTCTGCAAGAATTTTTCAAGATCAATTGTCCATGTTTGTAAATTTTGATGATCCTAAAGAAATTGTTAAAGAAGTTAAGTCTGCAGAGCCTGAGTTTAATAAAAATCTTCTTAAAAGAGTCGAGGAACTTGAACTTTCAGTAAGATCCATGAACTGTTTAAAAAATGATAATATTATTTATATAGGTGATCTTGTTCAAAAAACTGAGCCAGAAATGTTAAGAACCCCTAATTTTGGAAGAAAATCTTTAAATGAAATCAAAGAGGTATTGAGTACGATGTCATTGTATTTAGGTATGGAGATACCAAATTGGCCTCCAGATAACATCGCTGAAATGTCAAAAAAACTTGAGGAAAATAATTATTAATGAGACATAATCTAGGATATCGAAAATTAAATAAAACTTCTGAACACAGAAAGTCTTTATTTAAAAATATGTTAAATTCGTTAATAAAGTATGAGCAAATCATTACAACCCTACCAAAAGCGAAAGAATTAAAACCTCAAATAGATAAAGTAATTACCATAGGTAAAAAGAATGATTTAAACAATAAAAAAAAACTATTTTCAAAACTTCAAAATCAATCTTCTGTTAAAAAAGTGTTCGATGAATTATCAAAAAGATACAGCAAAAGAAAAGGTGGATATTCTAGAGTTTTAAAAGCAGGATTTAGAACTGGGGATGATGCCCCTATGGCTGTAATAGAATTAGTAGACAGAAACCTTGCAGCTAGGAAAGTAGACAAACCTAAAAAAGTTGAGACTAAAGAAAATAAAAAAACAGAAACAGCTCAAACAAGCACTAAATAACCGCATTTTAAATGCCTGATAAGATCATAGTTAATAAGGACTATAATAATTCACGTTTTGACAGATGGTTTAAAAATGTAGTTTTAAATTTACCAAATTCATTAATTCAAAAATTATTAAGAACAAATAAAATAAAAGTAAATAATAAAAGAATAAAATCGTCATACAGACTAAGTACAGGAGACAAAGTACTTGTATTTAATTTAAAAAAATATAAGCCAACAGATTTACAAAAAAAAATTCACTACTTGCCTACTATAAAGGAACAAAGAAATTATGATAATTTAATAATTTATGATGACAAAGATTATGTTGTAATCAATAAACCTAGAGGTATTGCTGTGCAAGCAGGAACAAAAAATTTAAAAAACGTAATTGATATATTAAAGAAAACAAAACATTTTGAAAACGAAAAACCTTATATTGTTCACAGATTAGACAAAGAAACGACAGGAATTTTTTTGGTAGCAAAAAATAGGGAAGCTGCCCAATTTTTTACTAGTTTATTTAGAATTAGAAAAATACATAAAACATATCTGGCTATAGTAAAAGGAGAAGTTTCTTTAAATCTAAAGTCAATGGAAGATGTTCTTGAATATTATGAAAAAAATAGAAAGATTAAGTTAAAAGCCAATACTACTGTTAGAGTCTTAAAAACTAATGGCAAGTTTTCTTTATTAGAATTAAAACCTATTACAGGAAGAAAACATCAAATTAGAAAGCAACTCTATATAAGAGGGTTTCCTATTTTAGGAGATAGTAAATATAATTTGGAAAAAAATAAAAAATCTGTTGGTAAATCTATGTTATTGCATTCTCATAAAATTAAATTTATAAAAAATAATAAAAAATATAGCTATTCAGCTATATTGGATGATGCTTTTGAAAGAAAAAAAAAACTATATTTTAGATAAGTTTTTTAAGAATATTAATTTTAAATTTTTATCAATATTTTTAGGTTTGATTATTTTAAGATCTTTAAAGGAAGTTATTTTGTCATTACTTAAACCGCAGGGTAAAATTTTTTTATATAATGATAAGTTATTATTTATATTTATAGAACATCCATGATAAGCAATCCATTTTTTTATTTTTATACCAATTGCAGAAATTTTCTTATTTTTAGTCCAAATACCTATATTTTTTCTATCAACATTGCCCTTAATTTTATATATTTTAAGAAACTCTAATACGCTTAATTCAACCAAACTTATTAGTTTTCTGATATCCCTTTTTCTATTGTTTAAATTAATAACAAAATAAACTATTTTTTGCCCGGGATTATGTAATGTAATTTTTCCACCTCTATTGGTTTTAAATATTTTTATTTTTTTATCTAATATTTCATCATCTTTCGCTCGTATACCTCCTGTAAAAATAACGGGATGTTCAAGTATCCATAAAAGTTCATTTTTTTTCCCTTTTTTTACATCTATCACGCGTTTTTCAAGAGTAAACATAGCCTTTTTATAAGGTATTGGTTTTTTACTAATTTTGATATCTATGTTCATTTAATTTGAATTTTATCATTTTATGAACTATTAGTCTCAAAAAAAGAAACTAAGGATTTTTATGAGTTTAGTTAAGTCATTAGGTGCAAAAAATGTAAATTTTGATTTCAATAAAGAATTTCTAAGTATTTTTAGCGATAAAATCAAATCTTCAGATATTAAATTCATTAATCAAACATTAGCAGATTTACACCCCTCAGATGTAGCAAATTTAATTGAAAATTTGTCTCCTGAGACTAGGTCTAAATTAATAGAAATAGAGGAATTTGCTATTGATCCTGAAATATTTGTTGAAATAAATGAATCAATTCAAACAGAAATTTTGCAATTGTTATCATCAGATTCAATTGCAAAAATTATAAAAAGATTAGAATCTGATAATGCTATATCTATTATTGAGAACTTAAATCAAGAAACAAAAAATTCTGTATTAGATAAATTACCTCCTAAAGATAGATTTCTGTTAGAGGAAGGTTTAAGCTATCCAGAGGATTCAGCGGCTAGGATCATGCAAAGAGAATTTACTGCTGTCCCGAGCGACTGGTCTGTTGGCCAAACAATTGATTATTTAAGAGAAAGCAAAGACTTGCCAGAGGAATTTTTAGAAATATTTGTTGTTGATAATGATTTCAAGCCTATTGGTATCGTTCCTTCATCAAGAGTTTTAAGAACTCCTAGAGAAAAAACAATGAAATCAATCATGCGTGAAATGCCTGTTTTAATATCTGTTAATATGGATAAAGAAGAAGTCGGTCTCGCTTTTGAAAATTACAACTTGGTTTCAGCTGGAGTTGTTAATAAAAATAATAAGTTAGTAGGAATGATAACTGCTGATGATGTTGTAACTGTAGTTCAAGAAGAAGCTGAAGAAGATGCATTAAGACTAGCCGGAGTTGGTGATGAAGAAATAACCGATAGCGTGATAATCAAAACTAAAAGAAGGTTCAATTGGTTACTTCTAAATCTTTTTACAGCTTTACTTGCCACATGGGTAATAAGTAAATTTGGTGCATCAATCGAACAAATGGTTGCCCTAGCATTTTTGATGCCAATTGTAGCCTCTATGGGTGGAAATGCTGGAATGCAGACCTTAGCAGTTACAATTAGAGCTATAGCTACAAAAGAACTTTCATCAGGAAATTTTAATACAATAGTAGGTAAAGAATTTTTGATAGGTATTTTGAATGGTATAATATTTGCAATTATTACAGCAGCCATCGTTCAGTTATGGTTTCAAGAGTCAAAATTATCTTTATTGATTGGAATATCAATGGTTTTAAACATGATCGTAGCAGGTTTATTTGGTATACTAGTTCCAGTGTCTTTAAAGAAGGTAAATATAGACCCGGCTCTTGCTTCGAGTGTTTTCGTAACTACAATTACAGATGTAATAGGATTTTTATCATTTTTAGGAATAGGGTCTTACTTTTTTTTAAATTAAAAATTATCAATTAATCTTACGTCATTTAAATAAAAAGCTGAAAAAATATTAAATCTCTCATTGTGTTTTTTTGCATATTTTAATGTACTTAAATTTATAGCTTTAATGTAGTCTATTTTTTTTATACCAATATATGATAATTTTTTTCTCAATTTTAAAAAATTAATTCTTGTAACCTTTTTTCTTTTAATAAGTTTTTTTTCTTTTCTTATAAGATTAAAAACTTTTGAAGCCAATTTAATACTTTTTTTACTCAAATTATTATTTCGTGTCGAGTAGGGCAATAAATTTCGCATTCTTATTGTTTTACAAGAAACTATAGTAGTGGGAATTTTGTTTTTTTTAATATGTTTTTTTAATAAAATTAATTGTTGAAAATCTTTATTTCCTAAATATAAATATTTTGGTGATATTAATTCTAAAAATCTGTTAACAATATTTACAACTCCCTTAAAATGACCAGGTCTAAATTTTCCACATAGCTTACTAGAAAATGAATCAAGATAAATTTTATTTTTTATTTTAAATGAGAAAATACCTCTATAAGAAGGAATATATAGATAATCTACTTTAAGTCCTTTTAATATTTTTATATCTTTTTTTAAATTTCTTGGATAGGATTTAAAGTCTGTTTTTGAATTAAATTGTTTAGGATTTACAAATATACTAACCATAGTCCTATTCTTTCTTCTTTTAGCCTCTTTAATTAAAAATTCATGGCCTTTATGCAAACCACCCATAGTAGGAATAAAAGAAAATTTATATTTTTTTTCTAATAATTTTTTTATATCTTTATTTTGCCTAATTATTTTCATTTATTAAAAGTAATGATATTAATTAATAAAAGAATCATATGATAAAACAAGCTATTATTCCACTAGCAGGCCTAGGTACAAGAATGTTACCTTTAACAAGTATTTTTCCTAAGGAATTACTCCCTATTAATGGAAGACCTAATTTAGAATATATAATAGAAGAATGTTTAGCAGCTGGAATTAAACAAATAATATTTATCATTTCAAAAAAAAAGAAAAATATAAAGGAATATTTTTTTAAAGATCAATTATATAAAAAAATAATTAAAAAAAAAAAAGATAAAAGAATTTTAAACGAATACAAAAAAATTAGAAAATATAGAAAAATTATTAAGTTTGTTTTTCAGAATAGTCCAAAAGGAACAGGTGACGCAGTATTAAAGTGTGAAAAACATATTAAAGATAAATATTTTTTGATGCTTTTGCCAGATGATCTTATTATAAAAAAAAATTGCTCAAAAGAAATGATTAATTTACACAATAAAAAAAAATCTTCTATTATTGCCTCAATGAAAGTAAATAGAAATAGTGTTTCAAGATGGGGAATGTTATCACTGAAAAATAAAAATAAAAATAATTTTAAAATATTAGATGTTGTTGAAAAACCCAAAATTAATGAGTCGCCATCAAATTATGCTATAATAGGTCGCTATATATTGCCTAGCAAAATAATAAAAAAAATAAAAAAAATTAAACCTGGTCATGGAAATGAAATACATATTACTGACGCAATTAAAGCACTTATTTATGAAGGAGAATCATTCTATGGAAATATTTTTAAAGGAAAGTATTTAGATTGTGGAACTTTATCTGGATACATTAATTCAGGCTTAGAAATTTCAAAGGTAAAAAAATGAATATATGTATGATTGGAACAGGCTATGTAGGTTTAGTAAGTGGCACTTGTTTTGCTGATTTAGGAAATAAAGTTTTTTGTGTAGATAAAGATAAAGAAAAAATTAAAAATCTTAATTTAGGAATCTCACCTATATATGAGCCTGGTTTAGATGAATTAATTAAAAAAAACTATAATGTGGGTAGATTGAAATTTAGTAACAATTTAAAAGAAGCAGTTACTAAATCTGAATTGATATTTATATGCGTTGGCACACCAAATAAAATTAATTCTAAACAAGTAGATTTATCTTATGTTTTTAAAGCTGTAAAAGAAGTAGCAAAAGTTGCTAAAAATAAAAAGATAATTATAACCAAATCTACAGTTCCAGTCGGAACTGGTGACTTAATAGATAAAATTCTTAAAAAATTAAGAAAAAAAAATATCGATGTTATATCAAATCCAGAATTTTTAAGAGAGGGTGAGGCTATAAGAGATTTTAGGTTTCCTGATAGAATTGTTATTGGATCGAATAAAAAAATATATTTTAAAATTTTAAAAAAACTTTACCAACCTTTAATAAATAAAGGTGCAAAATTTTTTACTACTTCACGGAGAGGTTCAGAGCTAATAAAATATGCTTCTAATGCCTTTTTAGCCACTAAAATAACATTTATAAATGAGCTAGCAAATTTATGTGAGAAAGCAGATATTAATGTAGAAGACATTTCTTTAGGTATGGGTAGTGACAAAAGAATAGGAAGTAGGTTCTTAAGAGCTGGACCAGCATATGGCGGTTCTTGTTTTCCGAAAGATACAAAAGGATTAGTTTCTACTGGGGAAAAATATAATAGCGAGTTATCAATTGTTAAAACAGTAATTAAATCAAACGAAAATAGAAAAAAATTGCATTTGAATAGAATAAAAAAAATTCTAATATCTTTAAAAAAAAAGAAAATTGCCTTTCTAGGAGTTACCTTTAAACCAAACACCGATGATATGAGAGACTCTGTGAGTCTAAAAATAATACCTTATTTATGTAAAAATGGAGCTTTTGTATCTTATTATGATCCTACAGGAGCCAAAAAAGATTTTAAAAAATTAAAGAATTGCAAGTTTTATGACAATATTAATAAAACATGCAAGAACGCAGATCTTATAATATTGCATACAGAATGGGATGAGTTTAAATCTTTAGAGTTTAATAGAATAGTTAAAAATAAAAATTATAAGATCTTTGATTTAAGAAATTTATACAATTTTAATGAAATGAAAAATAAAAAAATAAAATATTTTTCAATAGGAAGACCTAACGTTAATTAATTTCAAATATAGAAACTATTTCGACAGCCGCTCCTAAAGGGAGAGAGTTAGAACTAACCGCTGATCTTGTGTGTATTCCAATATCTCCAAATATTTTAGTCATTAATTCTGAAGCTCCATTAATTACTTTTGGTTGATCAATGAAATTATCTGAAGAATTTACATATCCAGCTAGTTGGACACATGAATTTACTTTATCTAAGTTACCATTGCATGCTTTTTTTAATTGCGCCACAATGTTAATACAACATGTTTCTGCAGCTTTTTTACCAACTTCTAAGTTGATTTCAGATCCAACTTTTCCTTTAATTAATACTCCATTTGAGTCTAAAGAGATTTGTCCCGAAATAAATAATAATTTCCCTATTTTTTTAAACGCTGTATAAGCGCCGACTGGCGCAGGTGGATCAGGTAGATCAATTTTTAATTTTTTTAAATTTTCATCAACACTCATTTTTTTTTAAGTTTATCTTTAATATTTTCAAGAGACTGATCAATTGTTTTATTTTTACTGCTAAAATCTTTCATTTTGTCTAAACTTTTACCAACAATATTACACTCTTTTTTAAGTTTAGCTAATATTCCATCACAACCTTTATTTTCATCTGCAAAAATAGGGCTTTGATATGTTAAAAAAATTAACACACAAATAAATTTTTTCATTTTTTAATACCTTTTTTTTTTTCCTTTTTTACTTTTATCATATTCTTTTCTTTTTTCTATCAATATTAACGCTTCCTCCATTGTAATTTCACTTGGGTCTTTATCTTCTGGTATAGTTGCATTTAGAGACTTATATTTTATGTATGGACCATACTGACCTTTCATAACTCTAACTGGTTTCTTGTCTTCAGGATGCTGCCCTATATTCTTGATTTCAGATGAAGAGACTCTTCCTGGCTTTGCTTCCGAAATTAAAGTAATTGCTCGATTTAGTCCGATTGAAAATAAATCTTCAATAGTTTCCAATCGAGCAGATTTATTAGAACATTTTAAATATGGACCAAATCTACCAATGTTGATTGTTATATCATCATTAAGCTCAGGGTGTTTACCTATATTTTTTGGTAATGAGCACAAATATTTTGCTTTTTCTAAATCTACATCTTTTAAGGACAAACCTTTTGGAATTGAAACATTTTTTAAATTGTCGTCTTTTTTCTTTTTGCCACGTTTCTTTTTAATAGGTTTTTCTTCAATTTCTTTTATTAACTCATATTGTAAATAAGGACCAAATCTTCCATTTTTCAAAAATATTTCTTTTCCTTCATCATTTTTTCCTATCAGTTTTGGTTCCGCTAAAAATGATTGTTGGGATGCCTTCGTTTTTGAGAGAGGCCTTGTAAATTTACATTCTGGATAGTTTGAACAACCAATGAAAGCACCACCCCTAAAGCTATTTTTAAGACTTAAAATACCATTAGCACAAATTTTACACTTTCTATCAATTTGATCTTTTTCATTCTTTTCAAATATTAAATCCCCAAGACTTTCATTTAACAAATCTAATACTTCTCTAGTCCTAATGTTTTTGACTGAACCAACGTCATTATAAAAACTTTTCCAAAATGTCTCTAAAACATTTAAGTAATTAGTTTTACCACTTGTTATTTCATCAAGTTGATTTTCTAAATCTGCAGTAAAATTATAATCAACATATTTTGAAAAGAGTTTTTCCAAAAAAGCTGATAACAATTTACCCCTATCAGTAGGATGAAATCTTTTATTTAATAACTCAGTGTAATTTCTAGTTGACAAAACAGATATAATACTTGCATAAGTAGAAGGTCTGCCAATACCCAGCTCTTCCATTTTCTTTACTAAACTTGCTTCAGAATATCTTGGAGGTGGAGATGTGAAATGTTGTTCATCAATTAATTCCCCTAGATTTATCTTTTCACCTACTTTAACTTCTGGCAACATATTTTTTTCTTCATCCTCGTTTTGGAATGAATAAATTTTTAAAAAACCGTCAAATTTTATAACCGAACCGGTAGAGGTAAATTGAATACTATTATCTTTTGAATTAATTTGAATTGTGTTTCTATCAAACTCAGCCGGCTTCATCTGTGAAGCAAGAGCTCTAGACCAAATTAAATCATATAGCTTAAATTGATCTGTGCTTAGATATTTCTTCATTTCATCAGGTTTTTTTTTAATATCAGTTGGTCTGATAGCTTCGTGAGCTTCTTGAGCATTTTTAGCTTTTTTTCCTTTATAATTATTTGGGCTATCTGGTAAATAATTTTTTCCCAAATCATTCTCCACAAAAGATCTGAATTCTTTGACAGCTTCATTTGAGATATTCGTTCCATCAGTCCTCATGTAGGTAATAAGCCCTACAGTTTCTCCATCTATTTCAATTCCCTGATATAATCTTTGTGCTATTTGCATAGTTCTTGAAGCGCCAAAACCATACTTTCCAGATGATGTTTGTTGAAGTGTTGAAGTAGTGAAAGGACCTGAGGGATTCCTTTTTACAACTTTTGAGTTTACATCTTTAATGAAATATTCTTGTTTATTAATTTTTTCAGTTGCTAAATTAATATCACTTTTATTTTTAAAACTAAATCTTTCGATTTTTTTTCCATCGAGAATATTAAGTTTTGAAAAAACATTTTTATTTTCTAAATTTTTAAAATTAGCATTTAACGTCCAGTACTCTTCTGGTTTAAAAGACTCAATTTCATGTTCTCTTTGAGTTATTAATTTTAGAGCAACAGATTGAACTCTTCC
>MDTB01070721.1_pt1 | contig 27848 bp, 31 predicted proteins | sample 811161 | NCBI WGS metagenome assembly MDTB01 (sample SAMN05326650, study PRJNA326480) | marine metagenome | isolation source: seawater | place: Mediterranean Sea | collected 2009
CAAGGTTCAAGATTGGGTTATCTGCCTAAATCACTTATCGAAGTCGGAGGCATCCCCCTGATTCGTCGCCAACTAATTGCGCTGTCAGGTGCGGGGATCGACGAGGTTGTCGTTGTTCTTGGTCATTACGGTGGTCAAATTCGCCCGGTAATTGAAGAGTTCCCCATAACGATAGTAGATCTCCCCGAGAAGTCGTGGTCGTCGCAGAGGATCTCGGTCAGGGAGGGAGTGGCCGCTCTACACGGAAAATTAGATGCGGTGCTAGTGGTCCCAAGTGATATGCCTTTGCTTGGTGGTCAGGATTACATAGATCTGATTAGCGCCTTCAAGAGTCGTGAGGATGGGATTCGTATGGTCCGACCGCTTGTAAGAGAGCAACCCGGCAATCCCGTTGTTTTCGACCACTCGATAGTTGACCTCGGCAAGAAGTCAAACGATCCAATGTGTAAGAGTTGGTGGGAGCATCATCCTACTGAGAGCCTTGCGTGGCGCACGGATAACAGCCGCTACGTCGTGGATCTCGATACAGCTGAAGATGTGGCCAAAGTAGAGAAGCGCCTCGGACAAAGGTTGCGGATGCCGTGTAACAGTGAGGCCTCTAGTGGAGTCGCTTGAAGTCTGGCCAACCCATATAGGTATACATCATTACGAGATGGCGTCAAACGTAAACCCTCTCTTTAGAAAAATTTTTCATACGATGCGGGTGACAGACGACTATAACGGCCAAAACAATCCTTTCTATGCCAGCCGAGATGATCTTCTGAACCGTGTAAAACTCAACGAGTGGACTGACTTCGTAAATTTTGCTGTGGCGGCTGTTAGAGATACTGCCAAGCTTGCTAACGTTGGGGTGTGGCCTGAAGGATCGGTTGATTTACAAATTGAAATCAAGGGTATTTGGTTTCAGATTTCAAACGGCGGCGTACACCATGATATCCATACCCATGGAAACTGCTCGTGGTCTGCCGTTTACATTGTGGACGTTGATGAGCACGAGCGGCGGATTTCGCACCCAAGCTATGGAGTTATGAATGGGGTTACAAGATTCTACAGTCCGCTTTTTGAAAGACTTGGAGGAGCTTATTCTGACTTCGGAAATGCTTATCTGCAGAACGCCACTGCAGATTTTGATCCAATACCCGGTCGTTTGACCATCTTTCCATCATGGTTACCACATCAAGCTATGCCCTATCAGGGCGAGCGCGACCGGGTGATCATCTCATTCAACGCAGGAGTTGGCCGTATTGGTCAGAGTGATGCTCTCTCCGAATACGCTTCATCATGAGAGACAGGATAATGAGTTTCCGCGACAGGGACCTGTTGCAGATTGCAAATCGATGGACAAAAAATGCCGTTGATTTTGCGACTGCGACCGTATTATCAACTTGGGGTTCGGCACCAAGGGATATTGGTTCATTCATGGTAGTGAAACACTCTGGAGAGTTTTATGGTTCTGTGTCAGGGGGTTGCGTAGAAAACGCCGTTGTAGTCGCCGCTCAACATGCGATTGAGACCAAATGCTCGAGTCTTATTGAGTTTGGTGTTTCGGATGAGGATGTAATCACCATAGGTTTAGCGTGCGGCGGACAGATACAAATATTGATTGAGCCATCCACCTGTGACCATGGACATTGGGTATCGCAAGCATTTGACAGAATAGAGAAACGAGAGCAATCGACGCTTGTCAGGGTTCTCAACCTTGGCCGTGAGAGTGTTAACTCTGTTGCGGACAAAAGGTGGTTAACTGCTCGTGATTCAGACTATGGTGCGGAGACTGGGTTTGATCAATCAGGTGAGGTTTTTTTCCAAACATTCAGCGCGCAAAAAAGAGTCATCATCATTGGAGGGGTGCATATAGCACAGGCATTGGTCGAGACTTTGGACTCTCTGGACTTTGAGACCATCATAGTAGATCCGAGAACTGTGTGGGCTAACCCCGACCGCTTTCCCAATACAAAAATTGTAAGTGCGTGGCCCGAGGATGCACTAACCGAAATTGGCATCGATAAGGACACCGCAATTGTCGCATTAACGCATGACCCGAAGTTTGATGATAAGGCAATATCCATGGGCCTTACATCAAGTGCATTTTATGTAGGTGCGCTTGGCGGAACCAAATCCGCTAAAGCTCGCAGAGAAAGGCTACTTGCGGATGGGCTCACAAGCGAAGCGATTGATACGTTGAAAACACCGATTGGCCTCTCTATCGGTGCTAAAGGACCCGCCGAGATTGCCGTTTCTATTGTTGCCCAATTAATTCAGGTTTCTCGGGGTAAGACGTGAGGTTGCTGCGGGTAGAGGTTGATAAGGCGACCGGCCTGCAGCTCGCACATTCACAGCTAGGTGCTAGAGGTCGCGTTGCCAAGGCAACAGTTCTCGAGGAATCTCACATAGCCTCACTGGTCGATGCTGGCGTGGCCAAGGTTGACGTTGTGGTGCCTGATCCTAACGAAATTGCCGAGGATTTGGTTTCTGAGAGGTTGATTCACTCGCTAACGTGGGCCGGATGCGTGTTTAAAAAAGCCAACGGTGGTCGATACAATGTTTATGCCTCACATTCAGGCTTCGTGGACTTTGCGCGAGCTGATATTGATGCGTTCAATGCCCTGTCGGAGGAAATAACCCTCGCGACTTGTTTGTCGGGTGCATCCGTGACAGAGGGTGATCAGATCGCGACATTGAAAATCATCCCATTCTATGTGTCCGAATCGTTGGTGTCTGTTGTTGAACTAGTGCTACAAGAGATTAATTTAAAAGTCAGGCCGTGGCAGTCGCATTTGAAAATAGGATTAATACAAACCTCGAACGATACGATTACATCAAAAATTCAAAAAAAAGCTCTCGAAGTTCAGGAGTCTCGTTTGAGGGCTTATGGCATTAACGAACTTTTCGATTATCGGTCGACCCATGATCTAGTTGGGCTTGAGAGCGCTATTTCTAGGGCAACCGAAGACGCGCTCGATGTGCTGATGATCCTGGGAGCATCTGCAATCTGTGATCGCCACGATGTGGTTCCAACTGCTATAGAGGAAGCGGGAGGCACTGTGATTTATTTCGGCATGCCCGTAGATCCTGGGAATTTGCTTCTTCTTGGAGAGGTAGGTCGAATAAAAGTGATAGGGTTACCCGGCTGTTCTCGGTCACCCGCAATGAATGGTTTGGATTTGGTTCTCGACCGGTTAATGGCAGGACTTAGGGTCTCCGCTAGTGATATCCAAACTATGGGTGTGGGTGGGCTCTTAACGGGTAAACATTCTCGTATGGTCTCGAACCGTGTCGTGAGTCAAGGTTTGACAGAAAGTGCCTAGTCTACCGTCTCACTTGAGCCAGGATTGTCCAGCGCATGACAAAGCGTATGCCAGGCCAAGGTGATACATTTTATTCTTGCTGGGTTGACTTGAATTGCAGTCAGAGGGGTTATTTGGCTCCAGGTGGATGAAAGCTGGTCCGATAGCGGTGACGGGTATTGTCCCGTTAACGTCTCGCGTAAATGTTTAGCTAGTAGTTTAGCGTTTGCTGAGGGCATTCCCAGGCAAGTTTCTGCGACTATCGACGCAGACGCTCGGGAAATTGGGCATCCGCGAGCTCCGAAGCCAATATCGTTTATGACATCAGTTTTTTCATCGACATCAATCTCAAGTGATACCTCGTCACCACAGAGCGGGTTTTTACCGGTACATTTACAGGTGTACTGGTCTAGTTGCCTTTGATTTCTTGGCTGATTAGCGTGATCGGTTATCAGTTCTTTTAACAATTCTTGGTCAACCAATTTAAGTTTCCAAAGTGAATACCTATGGTAAGAATTTGTGACGGTTTGATACATATCAACTTACTAAGCAACCTAATTCATCTAACTACTAAAGTTTCTTCAATTTCGATGATCTGCGTTGTTTCATCGAAAATATTTTTAAGGTTGCGCTACGGTATTACGATCTAGAGGTTCTAATTTTCAGCTTCTCAAATGTCTACAGGGCCATGTTAACTTTTCCGTGGCAAAAGGAGTTTCTTCGTGAGCGATATCGGAACACCATTTACGACAACTGCAAAAAGAGCCCTCTTGTGTGGCTCCGGTGAGCTTGGTAAAGAGGTCGTGATTGAGTTACAGCGACTCGGTATTGAAGTCATCGCACTCGATTCCTACGCGAATGCTCCCGCTATGCAAGTGGCAGACCGTAGCCATATTTTGAATATGCTTGATCCCCATGCTCTTCGTACTGTCATCGTGGCCGAGAGCCCGCATCTGATTATTCCCGAGATTGAGGCGATTGCTACCGATGCGCTGGTTGATTTAGAAAAGAATGGCTTTCGAGTAGTTCCGACCGCGCACGCGACCAAGTTAACGATGAATCGAAAGGGGATACGTGAGCTAGCGTCCAAAGATCTGGGACTGAAAACATCCAAATATGCGTTTGCCGAAACCTTTAAAGCCTATCTGGACGCGGTTGATGTGGTTGGTTTCCCCTTTGTCGTGAAACCAATTATGAGTAGTTCGGGCAAAGGTCAGAGCATCGTTTATCACAAGGAAGAGGTTGAATCGGCCTGGGAGTGCGCCCAAAGCGGAGGGCGAACCAAGATTGGCAGTGAGGTAATCGTCGAGGAACTTATCGACTTTGATTACGAAATCACGCTACTCACGATTCATCACAAGGACGGCGTATCATTTTGCGAACCTATCGGGCACGTGCAAGAATCTGGCGACTACCAGCAGAGCTGGCAGCCGCACCCCATGCCCAAACCTTCGCTTGAAGCGGCTCAGTGCATCGCTAATGACGTCACCACCGCTTTGTGCGGAGTTTATGGCCGCGGTATTTTTGGTGTGGAGTTATTCGTCAAGGGTGAAGACGTCTTCTTTAATGAGGTATCTCCGCGCCCACATGATACTGGGCTGGTAACGTTGATCTCACAGGACTTATCTGAGTTTGCGTTGCATGTCCGGGCGATTCTTGAGCTCCCAATACCCAATATTCGTCAGTATGGCCCTAGCGCCTCCGCGGTGATCCTGCCTCGGGGTGATTCAAGCGAGACCGAGTTTACGAACTTGGACAAGGCACTTGCTGAGCCTGATACTCAGATTCGTTTATTCGGCAAACCTATGATTAAAGGGAAGCGGCGTATGGGTGTCGGCTTAGCCCGTGGGTCAAGCATTGAGGAGGCGCTCAAGAAAGCACAAGCGGTAGCCAATACGGTGAAGGTTAAGTTTTAGTAGGTTGTCTTAGTAGGTCTCTTAAATTAAATCTCTATTTCGTATCGACAGCTTCAGACGTTTCGCTGATTCTGCAGGCAACGGGAGGGTTATCCCGGTAGGTCACGTGGAACATTAAAAAAGGATCCTCAAGGTTCGAGATATCGGCATCACAGGGCACAGCTCTGTGTATTTGAATATCGAGATCGGAAAATCTATATCCTTGGTAGTAGCATCGTCCAACACCGTGATCATAAATCTCGGCTGCTGTTAGTTGTTTGTAGCTCCGAGGATTTTCAGTCCAGATCTCAAGGGAGATCGGTGCGTACATCGGTTCAACCACACTTACTTTCAGTCGGTATGTCAAATCCTCGGCGACACATTTGTCGAATCTGGCCTCTGATGTATTTTTACAGATTAAGAACCCTGTTGGCGAGCGGCTACAGAAATCACCCCAATAGCTTGACCCCAGAAGTCTTGAGGGATCGACTGTATCTGACTCGAGATACACATAGATACCGCCCGAACCCCCCGCTAATAAGACCAAAGCAACCAAAACTTTGATGACTGTCTTCATGTGTTATTACCGATTAAAAAATCTTTAATGCTCTATTCAGACGAATTTTTAAGGCTCTAGTCACTTTACTTACTTACAACATATCGGATTAGTCGACTATTGCTTGAGTTGTTAAAACAGCTTTCATCATCCTTTTTTGTCGATCTGTTAAATACGCTGAGCGCAAGTATTGTTGCGGATTGTCCCAGAACACGGGTTAAGATTATGAATACTGCGAAAGAAGTTCCCAAAATCACCGAATAAGAACCTCTATGCGTATCGACTCATTTCCTGACCCTGTCAGGAAACTAATAACTCACAGAAATCGCTGGTAAATAGCAACACTTGTTGCTAATGGTTTCTTACAAAAAAAACCGAGAAACCGTATGTTGAAACGTATGATCTGTGGGAGATTAAAAAAGTCCCCGGACTGCCGGGGACAAGAGCCAGAGGGATTGGCTCACCGGAGTCTCCCGTCAGGGCAGCTGTAGATTGATAACCAGCGCGCTGGCTATCAAACAAATTCCAAATATGATGCGACTAAGTTCGTCAGTCATTGGGGATGCCTCCTTTAACCTATGAAGATAGTATCCAGGAAAAAAATGGATTGATAATGGAGAGACAGGGGTTTCTCGATGGAAAAGGCTCTTGTGTACTGCGTAAATGATTCCAAAATTAGAAGAAAGACCGAGGTACATACTGTGGATTCAGATAAACAACAAATTGAAGATGACATCGCCCAACTTCTCGACGACATGAAGAGCTTGATGCTTGCGACAGTCCATCAGGATAAAACACCACTCGCTTCCTATACTCCATTCGCGATCGCTGATAACGATTCTGGGTTATGGATATTAGTCAGCGATCTGGCAGGTCATGCGCAAAATCTTTCAAGATCTGGCTTGTGCTCATGCTTATTGATTAGAGATGAGCAAGCTTCGGCTCAAGTTTATGTCAGGGAGCGGTTGCAGTATGAGATGAAGTGTGTTGAGTATCCCCGAGATCATCCCGATTGGGAGAGCGGTATTAAGGCGCTGCGTGATCGGCAGGGCGCGTTAGTGGAGACGCTGACGAGTCTCGCAGATTTTCGGTTATTTCTCTTGGTGCCTCAGTCCGGACGTTATGTTGTTGGCTTTGGAAAGGCCTATGAACTTAAAGTAACTTCACTTTTTTTGATTGATTACCATTTACAAGGGCCGACGGGTCCTCAAAAATAAGATTTAAAGTATTCATGCACTCATCACTAACCTAGGATCTGCCGCCGTGTCTCATACCCTGGTTTCTGTTAATTGGTTGAACGAGCATTTGTACGATAGCAATATTATCGTGCTAGACGCTTCCTACCATCTTCCGACAGTCCAGCGCGATCCTGACATGGAATTTGTCGAGCAGCACATTCCTAGAGCACTGCGGTTCGATATTGACGAGATTTCTGACCAACAGTCCGAGCTACCACACATGCTATCAAGTGCTGAAGATTTTGATGCAGCGATGCAAGATTTGGGTGTCGGTAACGGAATGCAAGTCGTTATTTATGACAGTGTGGGTCTTTTTTCAGCGGCCAGGGCGTGGTGGATGTTTCGATACTTTGGACATTACGAGGTAGCTGTCTTGGACGGAGGTTTGCCAGCCTGGATAGCGGCAGGATACGCCACCGAATCCGGACGCGGGAAAGTTCAACCAACTCCATATCCGTTTAAATCAAAAAAGCACCTAGATTGGACAATTACCGCCGAACATCTCAAAGAGAACATCACTTCGAACGAATACTTGGTCCTAGATGCTCGAGCGAAACCTCGGTTCCGCGGCGATGTCGCTGAGCCACGGCCTGGTATGCGTTCAGGTCATATTCCCCAGAGTACTAGTATGCCATTTACCGAACTATTAGACAGTCAAACTGGCTTGTTTAAACCAGCGAGTGAAGTCCGTGAGCGATTTGGTCAGGCCGGTGCTGATAATAGGCCTGTGGTCGTCACTTGCGGCTCGGGAGTGACTGCCTGTGTTCTCGCACTCGGACTGGAGGTCGCTGGACTGACCGAGCCAAAACTTTATGACGGATCATGGTCTGAATGGGGAAGTCGTGATGACCTACCTGTTGAGACCGGATGATTTGGTCGGCTTCGTTTGGATAAAATTACCGTTGAGAAGCACCTGTCAGGTATTTGATTTGTGAGATGGTCAAAGGTAGGACGCGAGGTTGGTTGCTTTTACCAATAATCCCACGAGCGCTAGGCCGATCAGCGTGCATGTGACTCGGTTAATCACATTGTCTGAAAATAGGTGGAATAATCGCACCCCAACGGGGATTGCGATGACAGTGCCGATCAGTAATGAAATTACCAACTGATAATCCACTAGACCGCGAGATCCGAGGGTTAGGGATACAGCAAGTGACAGAGTTAATCCAATTGGGATAGATGTTGCGACAGCGGTTTTAATTGTCAAACCACCTCTTGTTGCTAATGCTGGGACAACCAAAACACCACCCCCGACGCCGGTCAGTCCCATCAATACCCCTGTGGTGCCACTCATTGAAGACAATGGCCATTTGGCTAAGATTTCTTTGATGCTGTCACTCAATAGTGCCGCAAGCGCCAGGCAGCCAACCAGTAAGATGCCGATGATCAGATAGAGCTCGAGGGAGGTATGGGGCTTACTTTCCGAAAGGTAAGCGAGAAAAGCCGCGTTTATTAGGGTAACTGGCAAACAAATTCGGAGAAACACATAGGCTAGTCGCCAGTCGACGTTACCTTGCTGAGAGTGTACAAACGTCATTAACAGCTTCGAGATAAACGCAAACATACTGCCTGATGCAATTGCTACAAGCGGATCGGTATTTAGCAAAGCGATCAACACCGGAACAACTAAAAGTCCAGCGCCTATACCTGACCACAACATGAGAAGTGAAAAAAAGAAACTGGCCGCGCTAGCATAGAAGTTGATAATTTCCATGGTCACTCTTGTTCATTGAGTGCAAAAGTCATTATCTATGTGCTGACAAAATTTGTACCGGTAAGATTTTTACTTCTAACTTCCATTTCATCGCGTAATTATGTTAACCCTCTCAAAAAAATATTAAATCCGAGGATAAAGAGACCGCTGAGAACTAGTCTCCGAAAGAACTCTCGATCGACATATTGTACGATCCTGTCGCCCGCCCACATTCCAACTATAGCGAAAATGGAGCAAACAATCCCGAGTTGAAAGCGCTCCATAGTGAGGATCCCGAATAGACCAAAAAAAATCAAGAAACAGACACCTGATACAACAAACAACAATCCCAAAGTAGCCAGTATTTCGCGTCGATCAATATTTAGACCCAAAAGATACATGATAAAGAATGGACCATTCACAGTAGTCATCGTGCCGATCACTCCTGCAAATAGTCCGACCCCTACGCCCAGTTGTTTCTCTTTTCTTTGTGGAACTTTCATGCTGGGGTTGTAGAGCGTAACAACTACAAAGCTCATGACGAATACCCCAAGAATTAGTTCAATGATTTGGATAGCCATTGCGTCTAAGAGGTAGGCTCCAATTGGAGCGCCGATAAGAATTCCAATCACGACTGTTTTATGTCGATCAAGTGTTGAACGGATTAAGCCACCTCGTGTGAATTGTAAAAAGTTGGCGAGGGGTAAGACCACTGCGTTGACCGCTAGTGCCACCTCAAGCGGGGCAAATAGTGGAACAATCGAGACGGTGACGAATGGGAGCCCGAAACCTAGCGCCCCTTTGCTAATGCCGCCTACAATAAATACGCATGGTATTAACAGCAGTTGAACCCAATTGAGGCCTAGAAGTTGTGCAAAATTGTCAAGCATCTATAACCCACGTATTGGAACTTTAAAGACCTGGTCGCGGTAACCTTTTTTGCAGTCTCCGAGGATTGAACGTACGGGCATGTAGCGCGGGATGATAAGTAATTTATTCAAGCATAACGGCGGCTGACGGCGAGAAGTTTCGCAAGTTTGAGATGACCAAGCCCTATCGAGGTGTATAATTTGAAAAACTGTTGTTGATTTAATCAAGCGCAATAACCTATTCACAATGGCGCGAGCACATTTGGATCAAACATTGTCACTTAATAGTTTTTTGTCAACTACAACATTCATTTAACTCTTAAACAATCGAAATGGGCGCGGTCCACGAAATATGATCAGCCACACAGAGACCGAGCCGGTGAAAATGTAAAATAGTAATGTCCATCCGGATATGGACAGGTTGAGAAATGTCCATTGCACCTCAGCGCAGTTTCCTGATCCAAAGAACATTGTTTCGAGGCCGTCGAAAATTGGGAAATGCTCAAGAATGAAATAAATGTCAGGTCCACACGCTGGCATCTGATCCTCTGGAAGAGATTGCAGCCAAAGCTGTCGAGACGCCAACCAAATACCCAGACCCGAACTCACGAAAGAGAGCAGACCAAAGATCAGGCGGGATCCGTAGAACGGCAGTAGATACAGCAGACACGCGATACCTATCACAGCGAACATGGCTCGCTGAGCGAGGCACAAAGCGCACGGGATCAATCCTGAGACGAACTCTAGGTAGAATGCCGCTGACAGTAGCCCTACACAAATCAATGCGGTCATCAGAGCTATGCGAGAACTGTGTGTAGACATTCGGCCTCCTCGGGGTCCGCTGAGTCTAGCTGATCCGTATCAGCAAAGTCATGAACTCACTAAGCGAACTGATGGTGGCGCAGTGACTATCCTTTTTCTAATTGCGCTCCGTTTCATCAGTCTGAATCGCTTGTTAATTCCCAGTGGGTTCAACGGACTTGCTTTAACAGGTTGTCCGAGTATACGCACCCAGCGGAAGTGGTCCAACCGTCGGATTGATATACGTCTCAGATCATATGGACTAGCTACAATAGAAGCTGATTTCAGTAGTTACTGTGTCGTAACTGGCGCAGTGTGGCGCAAATTATGTCCACAGCGAAATAGTCAAGTGGCGAAAAAACAAAAATGGACCGCTTCCCTGAATTTTTTGAAAAATTCTAATAAATTTTATATAAAACACTGATAATATTGATTTTTTATTTATTGATTAAATTTTATACAAATCCATTGAGGGTACGTAGTATGGGGTGTTGGCTTCTACTCTAACTTTTTATCCAAATAGTTATCCACAGGTTTTTGGGGTAACCAATTTGTCAATACATCGAATGAAAAAATTTGGCTAATTGCAAGATTCGACGCATGCCTCACAATGTAAATTCAGCAAAGGAGTACGTAATGCTTGACCTCGAGACAGCTAATAATATTGTTAACCACATCATTAATTCAGCCGAAAAGCGTGACGACCTTAAACCTATGACAGCGGTTGTGCTTGACGCCGGTGGTTCTGTAATCTGCTCACAGCGCCAAGATGGTGCGTCACCTATCCGGGTTGATCTTGCGAAAGGTAAAGCTCATGGTGCGGTTATGATGGGCATCAGCAGTCGCAAGCTTGGAGAGCGTGCGGAACAGCAGGCGTATTTTGTTCAGGCGGTAAATGCGATCTGCGAGGGATCATTGGTCCCTGTCGCAGGTGGTGTTTTGATTCGTGATACATCCGGTAACGTCATTGGCGCTGTCGGAGTGACAGGCGACACCTCAGATAATGATGAGGAACTCGCGATAGCGGCCGTTGAGGCGCAAGGACTCACAGCTGACGTTTGATTCAATTCAACGATGCAGCGAGTGGTCTCGTAGCAGACAACGTCGCTATCGGCTTGGTCGTTTTTGGGGTTCTGGTCCGATAGCCTGTGTGATCGGCCTCAATCCCTCGCGCGCAGATGATAAATGTGACGACCCAACGAATCGAAGACTGATTGGCTTGTTAACCGGCTTGGGATTTGGTGGATATTGGCTGGTTAACTTAATCTCAGAATCCACACCTTACCCTAACGACCTAGGCTCAGGACTGCGTCGCCTTTCAGCCATTAATCAACGCTCGATTCAGAATTCGATCAACGATACGGATCAAACAATATTAGCGTGGGGTCGTGGTGGCCGGCGTTGTCAGTTTCGCAAGGGGATCGCTTCGTCAATCCAGAATCCTACCTGTTTTGGCTTGACAAGAGATGGTGAGCCCAAGCATCCGCTGTATCTCCCAAAAAACTCAACCCTCCAACTGTTTCCCGGCTATAGATAGTCGTAGTCTTCGAATATCTCATATAGCGTGTGTCGCACAGATTCTCGGTATTCATCGTCTGAAGAGTGGCCTGGCGCGATTTCGTGGACCGTTGCGTTAGGGTAGAGAGACGCTAGGTCAAGGGCTAGTTGTAGCGGATGAAACGCATCGTGAGATTGCCCGATCACATCCACGCGACCCTGATATTGACAGATATCAGACCGCTCTATTGACAATGCCTCTTGATCCATTGCCCTCATCCAATCCATGAGATCTTCCAAGCGGGGGTGATTTAGGAGACGTCTATAGTTCTCCTGATTGCGAGGTGCTGACATTGCAAGGACTTGGAATTCTTTAGTCTGTTTGAGTGTCTGGAGCCATTTGGACCTAGGTCTTTCCTGAACAATTCGCTGAAGCACACGAAATACCTCGAAGTTAGGTGTATCGCCATCTATCCCAAACGCGGGATGCAACAAAACGAGATGAGATGTCGCTATTTGCGCACTCAGTTGCATGACCAATGTTGCCCCCAGAGACGTTCCGCTAAAAGCTACAGGTTATTCATCCAGATGGTCGATTAGTTCAACCAAATCAGTCACCGCGCGGGTAAATGACAGAGTGGATTTTGGCTCAAGATCACTCAGTCCGTGTCCTCGAGTATCGAGATAAATCAGGCGTATGTTACGAAAGTGAGGTCAAGTATCAGTCACCTGCTGGTGACCCATTCGAAAGCCGTGTTGAAATATTACAAGTCGGCCTTGCCCGTGATCCAGATAGTTCAGTGGTGTATTATCTGACGCTCTGAAGCTGACGAGCATTGGTGCTCTCAGAGCGAATCAATTTCCTCGAGTGAGTCGTGACCTAAGTAAATAACACATGGCGCCTTTTCTGGCCCGTTCGACTCGTCATTGATTTGGCTCCACCAACGCGCAAATTCCTCTTTGGTCATTTGTTGCGGATAGAAAGTGCCTGTTTGGTTGTGGTCTGTATTCATCACCTACTCCACCTAGCGGGACAGTGACGATCCATGTCTTTTTTATACCAACTTGGTTATCTTATCCTGCACAGGTTTTGTTTCGACTGCAAGTGTTGCATGGTCGAATCCCTTGCTTAAGCTATCATGTTTTAGCGGTTGGGACCGATTGACTGAGGATGAAGGAATTATTGTGCGATTACTATTACTTGTATTAAGCATTGCCGCAAGCTCGTCGTTGTCTGCTGAAACGTGGGTATGTCGTCACGACGATCCTGAACGTGAGAATTTGACTTTTGCGCCTCAAAATGACGGGACCGTCGCGTGGAAACATCAAAAACTAGGATCACTCGACCCCCTAAAACTGATCGTGAATTCTGACGGGTTACTGACCATGTCAACTCAACGCGTTAACATCCTCTACTCCCGTTTTTTTCACTTAGACAAATTTAGTGGAAGGATGGGTGAGACAACGTTTCGCGCATCGACACTTCGACGACTGGCTGAAAAAGATCCTAAGCTGAATTGGAATACTGTGACCACACTGTGGCAGTGCGAAGACGGTGGGAAAGCCACAAAATAATTAGACGACAACGCCTCGCCGAGACGGGACTTGATGTAGGCAACCCTGTTATCATTCACATTAGGGCAGGTAATCTGGTTAATTGTTGCAATCTGGTTGCCCAACCAACAATTGGTTTGCAGTTTTCACCAACATTTGATGAGAGGTAAGTTCGAGTAATTGGACGCTTCATACATCATCCTACAAACTTTCACTGCCCTAATTGTTTCAGACGATGTATTTCCATAAATGCTAAACGGCGTGGATAGGGCCGCACTTACGATATGAATTTAGAAACCGTGCTCCATGTGCAGCATTATTCCGACGCATTATTTTCATTCAAGACGACACGTAGTGAAGCGATTCGCACATTCAGAGCCGGGCAGTTTACTATGATCGGTATGGGTGATGATGATGTCCTTAGAGCCTACAGTATCGCCTCTCCCCCGGACGCTGATGAGCTGGAGTTTTTATCGATCAAAGTCCCTGATGGTCCACTGACTGAACGCCTAAAGGATATCCAGATCGGTGACCAGATTGAGGTTGGTGATCGGCCGACAGGTACCCTAGTCATTGACAATCTGACGCCGGCGAAGCGGCTCTGGTGCGTTGCTACTGGCACTGGACTTGCTCCGTACCTATCGATTCTCCGTGACCCCAAAACGTTCGAACGATTCGAGGAAGTCGTGGTTACTCACACCGTTAGAACGGCTAGGGAATTGGTTTACCACGACCTGCTGAGTGCTTTACCAGTGATTTATTACCCAACCGTGACACGGGAGGTATTTCGAACCGAGGGACGCATCACGGCCCTGATAGACGATGGAACCCTTTGGAGTGATCTATGTTTGGATCCTTGGAATCAGGCAGCGGACCGGGTCATGATCTGCGGCTCGCCGGAATTTAATAAAGAGCTTCGTTCAAGACTTGAGACCCTTGGGTTTGTTCACGGCACTAATCGATCACCGGGTGATTTTGTCCAGGAACGTGCTTTCGTTATGCAGCGAAGCGACTAGTTTGGTTCGATTTGCTTTAGAAGATCGAACAGGATTGAAGAGTCACGCATACCAAGATCTTGTTCCATGATGGTTTTGTATTGTCTGTTTACAAATTCGAGGCAGGGCAGAGAAAGGGTTTGATTTAGAGCTGTCTCGTGGGCAATACCCACATCTTTTGCATGCAGCCGCGCTTCTATCCCCGCATCAAAATCTTCGGCAATCATTTTTGGCGCCATAAGGGACATCATTTGACTGCCGCCCATCCCGTCCTTTATCGCCTGAAAGACAGCATCAGGATCGGCGCCAAGCTTTTTTGCAAATGTGAGACACTCAGCAACCCCTTGAATAGTGATCGTCTGTGCTATCTGGTTGCTCAGTTTAGCGATTTGTCCGTGTCCTGCGGTACCCACCCGGGTTATCGTTTTGGCGTAGCAATTGATTATTTCATTGGCGCGCGCGCAGGCCTCCTCAGAACCTCCTTGCATTACGATGAGACGTCCTTCTTCAGATGCCCAAACTCCGCCAGAGACCGGCGCATCGACAAAATCCATACCGAGTGTGTAAAGTCTTTGTGAGATCTCTGTCGTGCGAGCTGGATCGATGGTCGAGTGGTCGATGAAGAGAGTGTCAGGCTTGGCGAAGGATGCGGCACCGCCCTCACCGAGCAGAACGCCTTCGACATCGTCAGTCCCGGTAACATTCGTGACGATGACGTCAACATCTGTAGCAACATCAGAAAGGTTCAAGCAAGGCGTCGCACCTTGTTCGACAATACTTTTCGCTCTGGTCTCAAAAACCTCGGCACGTCTTGCATAAAGTTTTATTCGGAATCCCCGATTTAAAATATGTCGTGCCATGGGCAATCCCATGGTTCCGAGACCGATAAAACCTACAGTGAGTGCCATGATTTGTCCTTGATTCGTTCGCTATACGGTGTCAAAAAGTATGCTATTCATCTTGCAATGATCGGTGTGCAATCTGCAACTATATACGCCTCAGAGAGGCCCTGGTGGGAAGCGGATGTGGCTGCTGAAATAGCACGTATGGAGGCTCAGAATTTATATATTTTGAGCGAGATAGAGGCTGAACTGCGATACCACAACGCGGCACTATTTGAGGAACTCGAGAGGGTCGCTGAGTATCATCTCCAACAAACAGAGCGACGGTGGACCGAGTACGATGAGGGGATTATTCGTAATGAGGTCCGTCGACTGAATGATTCAATGCGGCCGTACTTTGATGCCGACAGGCGTTTGTTTGAGGTAGATAGTTACATGACTGATCGTGCGAAGCGATGAAGGTAGTCGCTAACTGGTTTTCAGCTGTAGATTTTTTTCAGGGTTGTTGTGTCACCCTCGGTGCGCCTCAAAAACTAAAACATCCTAGCTTGTTGGCTGCAAGGCCCTGTCAATTCCCGATTTTACCGTGTCTTTGGTCGGTGCCAAAGTAATTCCTTTCGTGTCTATAGCTGATCGTCGTGAGCGCAATTACCCGCCTAGATAATTCCATGCCGTGATCGTCTAATTAGCAGGTATTAAGACCGACGTGTTGTTTTGACCACTAAGCCCGTAGACTAGCCTGGCGCTCCAATCCACTAAAGGGAAACGAAATGCTCGAACGCTTTACTAGCGAAGTGGTTGTGGAATCCGGCGACTTGTTATGGCTGACACGATGACTTCCATAGTCATATCTATAAATCGTGGTGTTCCCTAGATGGAACGATGCAGCGATATGAACTCTCCACGAGCGTCTTTGATATTGGGAACTTAGCCAAGTGTTTAACGTTTTAAAAGAACATCGAATTATCTACGCGTATCTACTCGGCTTTGTTGGTGTGCTTTGTTTTGCCGCGACCTTGCCTTTGACGACCATTGCACTTAATGATTTTTCACCGACCTTTATTACAGTGATACGTGCAGTGATCGCGGGGCTCGCTGCCTGTCTCTGGGTTTTTTTCAGCTCCTCAGGTAGGCCAAGACGCGACGAAATCAAACCCCTCGTGGTGAGTGGTTTGGGCCTGGTTTTCGGCTTTCCCCTGGCGATGGCCATCGGACTGCAATCCGTACCGTCCTACCACGGTGCTGTTGTTCTTGGAATCCTTCCGTTGGTCACCGCGGGTCTATCTGTCATAGTCTATGGATACCGTGCCCGACTCGGATTTTGGGTCTGTGCTGTAGTTGGAACCAGTCTGGTTGTGGTGTTTACCTTGCGGGAGCAAGATGGGTCGATGAGTTGGGCCGATCTGTGGCTCGTGTTGGCGGCGCTGATGGCGTCTTCTGGCTACGTGATCGCTGGGAATCTAGCCAAGCAACGACCAGGGCCCTGGGTAATTTGTTGGTCACTGATCCTATTATCTCCGATCTCGGTGATGGCGACCGTACTTGTTTGGCCAGATTTTTTTTGGGTTCGTCCTGATAGCTCTTTAATGGCTTTGCTTGCGTTGGGTCTGTTTTCAATGTTTTTTGGGTTCTTCGCTTGGAATACGGGACTCGCTTTGGGTGGGATCGCTGAGGTTGGACAGGTTCAGTTGTTGCAGCTTTTCCTTACACTGATTTGGGGGAGCATTCTCATTGGAGAGGTTGTGACCATTGATGTCTGGGTGTTCGCTGTTTTGGTCGCGGCCACGGTTTATCTTGGGCGGAGACTCTCCTGATGCAATGGACAATTGACGCTGCGGGTGCCCGTGATTTGGACCGACGTATTACCGAATCCGGTGTGCAAGAGTTTTGTCTGATGATGCGCGCGTCCAAGGTTGCGGCAGATCATTTGCTTCGTAATAAACCAACATCCGTCGTTTGTCTCGCGGGTTCCGGGAATAACGGAGGCGATGCTTACGGTGTTGCCGCTCATCTGCTTCTGTCCGGGATACCCACAACTGTGGTCGCCTTAGCCGAGCCGACGGGGGCTGCACAAAAAGCACGAGGTTTCTATCGAGACCTTGGGGGCACGGTATTCAGCGATCTCGACCAAGTTTCGGACACGGATTGGATCGTTGATGGTGTGCTTGGTACCGGCTGCAATCGTGCCCCTGAGGGGATAATTTCAGTCGCAATCTCCTGGATCTGTGCGAGGCGTGTAGCCGGTTCATCAGTGCTGTCGCTCGATCTCCCATCTGGCCTAAATGCATCAACAGGTTTGGCTTACCAGCCATCGGTCGTGGCTGATTTGACTGTAAGTTTTCTGGCCCCAAAAACCGGATTACTAACCGGTGATGGGCCATCACTCTGTGGCCGGATTCAGTTCGAGACCCTGAAGCCGTGGGATGTAGGCGATTATGAATGCCACACGCGATTAATTGGACATGACACGATCGATGTCCCAGAGCACCCCCAGACAGCACACAAAGGTACACGGGGTAGTGTCTTGGTTGTCGGAGGGCGCCACGGAATGGAGGGCGCTGGACAATTGAGTGCCCTAGCGTCCCTTAGAGCAGGGTCTGGAAAGGTATTTTGGGCAACTGATTCGTTCTTATTCGAGGTCCCCGAACTAGTCCGGGTCGAGTGGGGTATCGAGACGATCCTTGAATGCGCAAAGAGGGTGTCTGCGATCGTGATTGGGCCTGGACTTGGATACGATGCAGGTGAGGTGATTGCAGCACTCTGGGCACTTGATAAACCGCTTGTGATTGACGCGGATGCGCTGAATTGGCTGTCAGAGAATCCACTTCCCGACCGTGATGCTCCGTGGATTGGGACACCGCACCCCAAAGAGGCGTCTCGGTTGACTGGTGCACCGATGGCCGACAGGTTTCATTTGCTCGACCGTCTTGAAAACGTCTACGCAACAACATGGATTTTGAAGGGCGCCGGCACCCTTGTCTCGGGGGAGCCGGTTTGGCTGAATCCAGTATCTGATCCTACGCTAGGGACCGCAGGTTCTGGTGATGTGCTTGCGGGGATAGTCGCAAGCTTATGGGCGCAAGGCTCAACCTCTCCGGCGTCGACCGGTGTATGGCTGCACGCGCGAGCGTTTCTTGCCGCAAAAAAACTCAGCGGACCCGGTGTCATAGCGAGTGACGCGGTGAATCAGATAGGAAGCGTGAGGACCGCTTGATTCATGGCAATGTCTGACCTAACGTAGTCGCTTCCATTGACGGGCCGATGCCACAATAATTTGGAGATCTTTGCTTGAAAACCCGCGTTTCACTGCTATCCCGCATGGGAATAAAGCGGCCCTATACTGAGACCAAACCTCTGGAGGTCGTCGAAGCGGACCTGGCTGAACCGGGTTCTGATGAGATTCTTGTTAAAATTTTAGCTGCGGGGGTCTGTCACTCTGATTTGTCGGTAATTAATGGAGACAGGCCGCGTCCGACACCTGTGGCCCTTGGCCATGAGGCCGTCGGGGAGGTAGTAAAGACTGGTGGGGGGTCAAGCGATTTAAGACCAGGCCAACGTGTATCGATGGTTTTTGTGCCGAGTTGTGGGCACTGCGGTTGTTGTGCAGAGGGACGGCCCGCACTCTGTGAGCCGGGCCTTGTTCACAACACCAATGGCAGTCTGCTATCAGGAGCCAAACGAATCTCCATCGATGGGGAGGTAATAAACCACCACCTTGGGATTTCGTGTTTCTCAGATTACGCGGTCTGTCATCGTCGTAGCTTGGTGCCGATAGCTGATGATCTTAGCCCGACCGTCCAAGCAGTCTTTGGTTGTGCTGTTCTAACGGGATGTGGTGCGGTTTTGAATACGGCCAAACTGCACGCGGGTGAGCGTGTCGCAATCATAGGATTGGGCGGGGTCGGACTGTCTGCGTTGCTGGGTGCGCATGCTGGCGGCGCTCGTCAAATCATCGCTATCGATGCGAATCCCGGGAAGGAGTCGTTAGCGCGCGAGTTAGGGGCTGACCATTTCGTAAACGCAGGCGATCCGGACGCGGTGGAGCAGGTAAAAACCTTGTCTGCTGGGGGTGTTCATTTAGCAGCAGAGTTCGCAGGAGTCATGCCGGCGCTTGAACTAGCGATAGACGTGACCCGTCGAGGTGGCCGGACCGTGACCGCAGCGTTACCCAACCCGTCTGATCGTTTGTCCTTAGCGGCAGCAAGGCTCGTGACCGAAGAACGCGCCCTGATGGGTTCTTACGTCGGTTCTTGTGTTCCCTCGCGAGACATTCCAAACTTTATTGCACTTCACAAAAAGGGATCGCTACCCGTCGAGCGGATGATTTCGCACACGCTCGAATTAACGGAAATTAATGCCGCCATGGAACGTCTCGCAGAAGGCAACGCGGTCCGTCAGATTATTTGTTTTGAGTGATTCAACTATGCCGCTATACCAACCAGTTTCATTTATCAACGGGCAGTGGGAAGGAGCCACATCCGGGGCGACGTTTGATGTAATTAATCCAGCAACAGGTGATGTGATTGAAAAAGTAGCAGACCTGTCTGCCGCGGACTGCGTCAAAGCGATCGATGCAGCTCAGGCGGCATTTCCAAAGTGGGCGGCACTAACCGCCAAGGAACGAGCTGTTGTACTGCGTCGTTGGTTCAATCTCATCACCGAGCACGAGGAAGAGTTAGCCCACCTCATCACTGAGGAGATGGGAAAACCGCTTTCAGAGGCGCGTGGTGAGGTGGTGTATGGTGCGAGCTTTGTTGATTGGTTCGCCGAGGAGGGGCGTCGCATCTATGGTGACGTAATCGCACCTCACATGGCTGATAAGCGTATCCTGGCCATCAAGCAACCAGTAGGTGTCGTGGCAGCAATTACTCCATGGAATTTTCCGCTCGCCATGATTACTCGAAAAGTTTCGCCCGCTCTCGCGTCCGGGTGTACGGTAGTGATAAAGCCCTCTGAGGATACTCCACTGACTGCCCTTGCGGTTTGTGAGCTCGCTCGTCAGGCCGGAATTCCAGCGGGTGTGATCAACTGCGTGACGGGGATGGATGCACCGGCAATCGGTCGGTTGCTGACGAGTGACACACGGGTTCGTAAGGTAACATTTACAGGCTCAACACAGGTCGGAAAAATCCTTTACCGCCAGTCCGCTGAGAGCGTTAAAAAGATTTCCCTGGAGCTCGGTGGCAATGCACCCTTTATCGTGTTCGACGACGCGGACCTCGGCGCAGCTGTCGATGGTGCAATGCTTTGTAAGTTCCGAAATGCTGGACAAACCTGTGTATGTGCGAACCGCATACTAGTGCAGAGCGGTATCCACGATCAGTTTGTCGAGGCATTTACTGCGCGTGTGACGGCGATGAAGGTCGCCGATGGCAGAACTGAGGGTTCAGATGTTGGACCACTCATCAATGCCGATGGCAGGGCCAAGGTTGAGGAACATGTTAAAGATGCATTGGCAAAAGGCGCTAAAGTTATTTGTGGCGGCCACGCACACGAGGCGGGCCCTCTATTTTACAGTCCCACTGTGCTTGTAGGCGTGAACACGGAGATGCGAATGGCATCCGAAGAGACCTTTGGTCCCGTCGCTCCGATTTACAAATTTGATGACGAGGACGAGGCTATCGCGCTTGCTAATGATACCCAATATGGGCTGGCCGCATATTTCTATACCGAGGAGCTCTCGCGAACCTTCCGTGTTTATGAGGCCCTTGACTACGGGATCATCGGTGTCAATACCGGAATTATCTCGACCGAGGTCGCACCCTTCGGGGGAGTCAAGGAGTCCGGTCTCGGTCGCGAGGGCGGGCCACACGGGATCGAAGAGTTTTTAGAGACAAAATATGGCTGTATCGGGATCAAATCATGAGTTATGAGGCAGCACTTTTTTGACTTTGAACAGACGGGTGCAGCGTTTAGGGACCAAGATCTTTGGTACCAAACCAATTTTTTAGGGGTCTCGGGAGGGATCGATTAATCACGAGATTTCATAGGGGTGACCAATGACCATAGCCGAAGACGGACCAGAAAGTGTTCTGGTTTATGTGCATGACCCGATGTGCAGCTGGTGCTATGGATTTAGGCCGACTTGGAAGGCCCTGAAAAGTCAATTGCCAGAAGGCTTGCCGGTCGTATCCTTGCTGGGAGGATTGGCCGATGACAGTGATATACCAATGCCTCTTGAGATGGTCGACTACCTCAAGCGGACCTGGGAACGGATCGAGTCAACCTGCAAGGTACCCTTTAATCACAGCTATTGGGATCAATCACCACCACCGCCACGGACCACGTTTATCAGTTGTCGTGCGGTGATTGCTGCTGAGCGGACAGCGGGCCGAGGTGAGGTATTCGGTGAACGTATTCAAGATGCCTACTACTGTGAAGCGAAGAACGTTTGGGATTCTGAGGTCCTGTGTGATTTGGCGGAGCAAATTGGTTTTAATCGCTCGAGTTATTCTGAGGCTCTGTTGTCCGATGCGGTTCGGTCAGTTCATGAAGAACAACGAAGTCTGGCTGAGCGGCTTAAGGTTGATGGGTATCCAAGCCTGTTATTGATTCATAAGGGTGAGGCTTTTCCGGTTTCGATTCGACATGGGGGAGCAGGGGCAATGCTTGAGGATATCAACGACCTGCTTGTGGACCGTCAGGCCTAGGCTCTTGGCGTGTGTGTGTGATCACTGGACTTGATATTTTTACTCAACTTCGACCGCCCGCACACGCCTTTCTGGGTTAGTTGTCAGGTCGCAAATATCTGGGACATGTCCTTGAATGACTTGAACTCAAGTGCGTTCCCGGAGGGCTCGGTGAAGAACATAGTCGCCTGCTCCCCGGCCTCACCTTCGAATCGGATATTGGGCTCAATTAGGAATTCAACGTTAGCCGATTTAAGCCTGTCAGCGAGTGTGTGCCACTCGTTCCAGTCAAGGATTACCCCGAAGTGGCTCGCCGGGACTTGTTTACCGTCAACCGGGTTGGTTGGCGTAGGGTTATGTTCTTCATCAGCCAAATGAGCGACCACCTGATGACCAAAAAAATCAAAATCAATCCAACGGTCTGAGCTACGACCAGTTGCGCATCCAAGAACATCGGTGAAAAAATCTCTAGTGGCCTCGAGATCCGACACGGGGAATGCTAGATGAAAAGGAGCCTGGGCCATATCTACCTCATAGTACTAACTCGGTTATGGAGACAATGATGCGTAATGCAATCTTCGATATACAAGCGTTTGCTGACCTGACTAACGAGCTGATGAGCAAATCACCAGACCGCGCTCGTGCTATCATGGTGGAAAATAATGCCTACTATATGCTCGTCAATATGCATATTCAGTTGTGTAACATGGTTGAGTTCGCTGACTACCACGACTCTCCAGTTGAGTCCGTGATAGATGACCTGAGGTTAGAGGTCGAGAGGATCCAGGGACTAAAGGGATCACGCTGGCTCAGTGACTTCGTGCGGACGCAAAACGGTCAGTGAAGACAACTGCCCCCATCGACGACCAGTGTCTGGCCTGTGATGAAATCGCTATCGGGACCCATGAAAAAGGCCAATGGACCAGCAAGATCCTCGGGCCTCTGGACACGTTTAATGCAACGAGTAGAGGCCGCTTTTTCACGGACCGCAATAATTTCTGGGGTCGGGTTTTCTTCAGCGAGAGTACTTCCGGGAGCGACACAGTTAACATAGATATTGTGCTCGCCGACCTCCATCGCTAACGACTTGGTGTACCCGATAACGGCGGCTTTGGAGGTGACGTAGTGGATTCTTGACGGGGACCCTTTCAGTGCAGTACCAGAGCTAATATTTACAATCTTTCCATATTTTTGTGTTTTCATTACAGGAACGACAGCGCTACAGACATTCCACACGCCCTTCACATTAATTTCCATCATCTTGTCCCACTCGGACTCTGAAATTTCAAGTGAACCGACTCGCGACATCGGTACGCGGGAGAACATAGCGGCGTTGTTTACGAGTCCATCAACCCGACCGAGTTGGGTAGAGACTTCCTTAACCATGAAGTCCACAGAGCCCTTATCTGAAACATCGGTCTGTATAGCTGTCGCATCCAGACCTTGGCTACGCAATCGATCCGCCTCGGTTTTGGCTCTGGTACCATCGAGCTCCGCCAGAACAACGTGGGCGCCTCGTTCGGCCATGAGCTCCGACGCGACGATCCCGATACCCCCTGATCCACCGGTCACAATGATCACCCTACCTTCAAGATTTTTCATTACTTTTCCTTTTACGCTGGGGCTTGTGTGTCTTTGACAGTGGTACGGAAGAGCAGCCTCCGCTCTCCCCCCGGAAAATCCGTCCGGGCATGCATCGAACAACGGTTGTCCCAAACTATCAGGTCACCGATCGTCCACTGGTGTTTGTACACGAAAGCGTCCTGTTCACAGTGGTCAAACAAAAAGTTTAGTATCTCGTCACTTTCCGTTGCCTCGAGACCAACCACGCCTACAGTCATCAGCCTGTTGACGTAGAGACATTTCCTACCTGTCTCGTGGTTCGTCCTTACGATAGGGTGGGCCGCCTCGCCAAAAGCGGGGGTCCCTTTTTCGTCACCTTTTTGGGTGGATCCGTAGTGGTAAACGTGCCTGGCGCTGAGGCCCTCGAGCCGTTTCTTCCACTTATCCGAAAGAGTGTCGTACGCGGCGTAACCGCTCGCGAACCAGGTATCTCCGCCAACAGAGGGGATTTCCACGGCATATAAGAGTGTTGCTTTGTCCGGAATTTCTCGGTGGATCATGTCGTGGTGGAACATCATCTCGCCATCCGGTAGCGAACCGATAGGGACCCCATCCTCGCGGATATTTGAAATCATCATGATTCCGTCAGGAAGCGACTCATAGGCCTTCGGCTGAAACTCTCTGGGTCGGTGTAAGGTTCCAGATTCTCCAAATATCTGTGCAGCGTTCAGTTGATGCTGGTGAGCGAGAGTCTGTCCAGGGAACAAAAGAACCGCACGCTCAAGGAAGGCCTTTTGTATCTGTTCAATTTGCGCGGCCTCGAGCGTCTGGGTGAGGTCACACCCCTCAATGCGCCCCCCGATCGCGGGAGCAAGTGGACTGATCTTCATCGTAGAACTCCTCTTAACTTTTTTATTGTGTACTGAAGTTAGAAAGTCACAAATATCGGTCTCGTTTGGGTGTCCAACCAATTCTCTTGAATTGATTGTTTTCGTTTTGCAGTAGTGTTCACGATGAGTAAGTATGCGGTGAAAAATATGACGAGAGAAACAATCGGTTTAATCGGCGCGGGCCGGATGGGTTTGGCTCAGATCAAGCACCTCGTGAACGCTGGCTACGCGGTGTCCTGTTGTGAGCAGGCCGATACGCAACAGACCAAGGCGTTAGCGTTGGGCGCGGTGTTGCGAGAATCACCGGCGGCCGTGTTTGCGGAGTCCTCGGTCGTGTATATCGCTGTCGGGTTTGATCCCGAGGTGATTCAAATTTGTCGTGGCGAGCACGGACTACTAAGCGGTGGACGAAGAGACGGTGTCGTCGTGGTCAACAGTACGTGCGACCCAGAGCTCATGATCGCCTTGGGCGCCGAGTTTGCTGCACAAGGGATTGAGTTTCTGGATATCCCGATCGCTCGGGGTGGCTGGGCCGCTGACAATGGGACATTGCTGGCCATGGTTGGGGGCGAACAATCGGCGTTGGATCGGGTAACACCTTCACTCAATACGTTCTGCTCAGACATCAAGCTCATGGGCCCTATTGGGAGAGGGCAGGTGACCAAGGCTATTAATAACCTCCTGCTCTGGTTGAATGGTGTTGGTTTGCTTGAGAGTGCCCAGATTGCTGAATCATACCAGATGGATCTCGAGTACCTCCGTGACGTTCTGATGCTATCGAGTGGAAGGAGCGCTGCCATGGAGGATTGGTCAAAAATGACATTCACGTGGGCGGCCAAGGATATGCAGATCGTGCAGCAGATGATGGATCGATATGACCTAGACCTCGAGCTGCTGAAAGTTTTGGGCACAAGGGCCCAGACAGCGAAAAGTGAACGAGAGGTCCGTCGCGCTCAAGGCAAAGACTGGATCAATGCTGGCAAGTAGCGCATTTGGGCAGCTGTGTGCCCTCGCGTCCGCACTAAGTTTCGCGCTCGCAAGCATTGCGATTAGCTCAAATAAAAGACAGGGGCTCCCAAACGACGGTGCATTTTTATCGGTCATCATGACGGTGATCTTTTCACTTTTTTTGTTTCTGTTATTCGAGGACGGGGCGCTACCGAGTCTGGATGACCCAAAGCTATTCGAGGGCGTGCTTTGGTTTTGTTTGGCCGGTCTGTTCGCGATGGTATTTGGGAGGACGCTTGTCTTCCGTTCGATTGGTTTGCTGGGGGTAACCCGTGGTACGACCGTCAAAAAGATGAATCCGTTTTTTTCAATTTTGTTGGCGGTAATTGTGCTCGGGGAGTCATTAATATTCGAGGAGGTGCTCGGGGTAATGGCGCTCGCTTTTGCGATCTTCTTGTTGATCTCGGACAAGAGCCGGAAGTACGAGCATGAAGAGGAAAACACACCGAAAGACTGGCTGGTTGTTGCCCCGCTTTACATCCCGGGTATCCTGTCTTGCCTTGCGTATGCGGTGTCTTACATCGCCAGAAAGAATGGACTCATTACACTGGGAACACCTGCCTTTGGAACCCTTGTGAGCGCGATGGCGGGGGTGTGCTTTTACTTGATACTTGCGATTCCCTTTGAATCCTACCGGCGGTTTGTCGTGGAGGGGGTTCGCAACATTGCCCCGATAACGCTAGCCATTGGGGCGGCGATGTCAGTCGGGCAGGTGCTATTTTTTACGGCCCTGACCTACGAGGAACTATCGACCGTGGTGATGATCGGTTCGCTCGAAACATTCATCGCGATATTTTTATCTGTCGCAATCTTTAGGCTTGAGATTCGTCCGTCGTTAAAGCAGCTTTCCGCTGCCTTGTTGGCATCGACGGGCGTGTCGATGGTGACATTTTACTAACAACAAAAAAGGGGGATCAGCTTATGGGTAATGAGTGGGTAGAACCAACCGACGAGAAGCGAGCAGGTCACGGGACATTTGGTCGACCGAAGACTGATTATGATTTATTCATGGAGTCTGAGGGCGTACCTGTGTATCGGAACTTTGGGGTCCTACGTTGTCAGGATCTTCCGATGAAGCCTTGGGATCGGTTGGGCGGTAACGGGACCTATGTTCAGCTTTACGGCACGGAGGGGACCTGGGGCATGTATGTTGTTGAGATCCCGCCCCGAAAAGAGCTCAATATAGAGCGTCATGTTTATGAAAAAAACATCATGATTTTAGAGGGTCGTGGTGTGTGCGAGGTATGGCACGACGAGAAACACAAACAGGTGTTTGAGTGGCAGGCGGGTTCGCTGTTTTCGATTCCGGTGAACGCGTACCATCGGATGATCAATATGTCCGCCCAGCGTGTCATTTTCGTTGCTGGTACGACCGCCCCAAACCTGATGAATCTGGTCGGTGACACCGACTTTATCTTCAACTGTGATTATAGATTTGGCAGTCGTTTTGATGACACACTGAGCGACTTCTTCGAGGAGAAGACTCAGATTGAGCCGGATCCAATCCGGGGTCTGGCGATGCGTCGGACCAATATTATGGCGGACATTGTGCACGCTGACTTGCCGTTGGATAACCGACGAAGTCCGGGGTATCGGCGTATCGAGCCGCACATGACCCAGAATAAGTTCTATCTTTGGATTGGTCAGCACGAGATCGGACGCTACTCGAAGGCACACGCGCATACCTCGGCGGCGATTCTGTTCTGTCTGACGGGCAAGGGCTATACCCTGACATGGCCCGAGCATCTAGGCGTGAACCCTTGGCAGAGCGGTAACGGCGATGAGGTTGTCCGTGTGGATTACGAGTATGGGGGTTGTGTGAGTGCGGCCCCTGGCGGTTCACGCTGGTACCACCAACACTTCAATGTATCGAACGAGCCGTTCCGTCTTACGGCCTGGTTCGGCCCAAACCACCCGAGCATGTTGCCTGGCGCCGCTCCTGGACAGAAAACCACCGACTACACGGCGATGGATATTCAAGAGGGAGGAACGTCGATTCCTTATTGGATGGAAGACGAGTTCATCAGGGCTGAGTTTCAGAAGCAATTAGAGGTCAATGGCGCCGTGTCGCGGATGGAACCACACAGATATCAGAAACCTGACAACATTAACTAATTCATTCAGAGAAGTTCATGGGTATCGAGTGGGTAGGATCGAGTGAAGATAAACGTTGCGGTCAATTTCAGTGAGTGAGTCTCGACGATTTACGTCTGCGGACCGTGCTCTGGTCGAGTCCGATATTATTGAGGTACTGACGCTCGGGCTCGATATCGGATCGGCTACCTCCCACGTCTCGATCTCGAAGCTAACCATGGTGCGAGGGCACAACCGCTACACCGTATCAAATACGGAGGTTGTTCATCAGAGTCCGGTCATGAAAACCCCGTTTGGTGGTGAGGGGCGCGCCTTCATTATCCGGACAGAGCTCGAGTCGATGATTGATGACTCCCTACTGAAAGCTGAAATCGACCGCGACGATATCGAATCAGGGGTCGTCATCTTGACCGGAAACGCGTTGCGGCGGCAGAACG
>MDTB01183676.1_pt1 | contig 27844 bp, 32 predicted proteins | sample 811161 | NCBI WGS metagenome assembly MDTB01 (sample SAMN05326650, study PRJNA326480) | marine metagenome | isolation source: seawater | place: Mediterranean Sea | collected 2009
AGCGCCAACACCGGCACCGACACCGGCTCCGACTCCAGCGCCAACACCGGCTCCGACTCCAGCGCCAACACCGGCTCCGACTCCAGCTACAAGTACAAGTACTAGTACTTCAACAAGCACAAGTACTAGCACAACACCTAGCACCTCGACGAGTACAAGTACTAGCACAACACCTAGCACCTCGACGAGTACAAGTACTAGCACAACACCTAGCACCTCGACGAGTACAAGTACCTCTACAAGTACGAGTACAAGTACTTCAACAAGTACAAGTACCTCTACAAGTACGAGCACTTCTACAGGAACTTAAACTTTAATTGAGTTATTAAATGGCGGGATTACCCGCCATTTTTTTTAATACTTCGATACGAAATTTGTCATTAAAAGGAGAAATTTGCTGTTTTGAAATCCAGGTATGGCCCTCATTATCAACCCAATAATAGTTTTTTCCTTTCCATCCAATTGCAGGAACAAAAAAATCTTCTTCATAAAGAGAATACGTAAATACTTCATCTGAAAGAGGTTCTTTCATGAAGCCACTCTTAATTAATGAAATTGAATAATTAATCTCCAAATATGAGGAATCGGGTTCAAAAAATCTTATAAAGGCAGAGCTTTTATGCTTATCTTTAAAAATAGATGCATAGTTCAAAATTTCAAAATCAAAATCAAAGCCTTTAGTTTTTGTTATTTTTCCATTTTTAGAATATAAAATTTTATTTTGAGAAGTAGCCCAAATTTGTGATTTTTCATTTTCAGTAACAAGTACTCCAATTTGTTCGTCCTGATTATTTAATGTTAATACTATGGTAATTAACTCACTCTCTCTTATAGCTTTTTTATTTATATTAATTTCATTTGAAATAAAAAACTCTTTTATACCTTCATATGAGTTCATAACATTACTTATTGTGCAGCTATTTAAAAATACTAAAAAAAATAATTGTATAAATAACTTAGTCGGCATATCCGTCCCATTGTTTGCTTAATTCGTAATATGTTGAATTGTATATCAATCCTCTTAAGTCTTTCTCATACTGCAATTTAGCACCTCCATCTCTTGTCAATGGAGATAATTTAAAGGATGTATAGTTTCCTTTATATTCATTTGAAAAAAGATCAATTGGTATTTGAAAGTAAAAACCCTTATCAAAACTACCCTCACCAAAAAGTTCTGCAGACACATCTGTTCTAGTAAAGTATATCCCAGCTTTAAATCCTGAAGGAGTTCTTCTTGAAAGATCAAAAGTGTATCCAACGTCTTTAGCAAGGTATTTTCCATAACTGATGTTTGCTTCGATACCTAAAGGTAAATGATATGCAAAGCTTAAATGTCCTGTTAATGTATCATATTCTTTGAATGAAAATTTTTGGTCAAAACCTCTTTGTCTTACATAAAATATGTCGAGACCGAATGAAAAATTTTTACTGAAGGGTTTATAGAGCATTTCACCCCCTATCCCACCATACATAGTTTCAAAGATGCCTCCGCTTATCTTTGCATAGACATCTTTATAGGGGGTAAATATATAATCAAGCTGCATTCTTTTTAAATATAACGTTGATGCTTTTAAATAATCCACTATATCTGTTCTTACATGTTGCATATCTGAGCCAGGACCAGAGACGGTATCTTGAAAGTTATTATATAAAGAATAATTTAATTCCGATGAAAGGATAAGATTTCTTCTGAATTGAATCTCTGATATGTATTGGAGATCAACTCCTCCATAGTAGAATTTTTCAGGATTTCCAACATGATTAACAAGCGTGGGACTTATTGAGGAAAAAATTACTGGAAAGGCTACTTCTGGTTGAAAATCATGAGCTTTGTAGCTATTTTTGTTTCCAGAATCAATGCTGGTATAACTTTTGATGATTTCAACAGGCAAAGAGGAATTTTTATTAAGCTGATTTGCAACGTATGTAATATTGTTAAGCTCTATTCCAGTATTTATATGAGATATATTAATCTTTGATAAATTTACATCATTTAAATCAGCAACTTCTTTAGATATTATAGCTGCATATGAGGACGACCTTACAGCATTTCTGTGATTAGAAGTTGATATAGCCACATCTAAATTATTTTTATTTAATGTTGCTGTTTGAAGAAGAAGATTGTTTTTATTTAAATTAAATAGAAGGTCTCTATAAAATGCATCTTTTGTATTTCCAGAATTTGCTTTAGATATTTCAGGATTAAAAGCAGGCTTCTCAACAGAATTTTTATTGAATGTATATCGATACACAAAGCTAAAATTTGCTGTATTACCCTTGATATAAGAAAAGTCTACAGTAAAATTTTTATTTATAGGATAACTTAATCCAAAATTTATCTCTGAATCTTTGTTTCTTCTTTTAAAAGAAGCAGAATCTAAGTTGATTGCAGAAAAATCAAAATAATTATATGGATCATACTCAACTTTTAACTTTAACCCATTAGCTCTTGGAATAAAATATTCAATTCCACCAAATAAAGTTGATCTGCCTTTAAACCATTGATCATATGATGGTTCACCTCCAAGGCTTAGATTCTTAGAAATTTCTGGTCTCGAATTAAAAGTTTCAGAAATATATGAAAAAGGATTTTTGAATGAACTTTCTCCTACAAATTTCCCCCAACCAAGACCAAGCGTTATGTTCATTTTTTGAAGATTTTGAGTAGCCACAATATATTCCCTTGTAAAAAAACCAGTTCCAGCAAAATCATCCAGACCTAAAGCAATATTTGGATAAATATTATTTTTTGGTTCATATAAAAATTTAACGTTGAAACCTTTATCCAGATAATGACCAGCTCTACTATTGCTTTCCCAAACTAAATCAGAAGGCCTATAGTAAAAATAGCTAGCTTCAAGCCAGTCAAGAGGTGTGATAGTTAGTGTGCCAAATTTCCAAATATCATTCTTATTAAAAGTCACTGCTAGTGATCCTTCTTGCATAGAATTTGCAGAGGGAGTATTAATTAATCCAATTTGGCCAAAAGAATTATATGAAGGCGTTCTATCTTTATAAATGTAGTCTAGATAACTTGAAGATAAACAAATGCTGAAAAATAATAAAAAAAAAATCTCATTTTTTAGTTACTTTCAAGTACCGACAAGGATGTTATAGATAATGCGAGACTGCTGATAATTGGAGCCCAAACTGCAGCTATTTGTGTTCCATCTCTCAATAAAGCGTCTTTAGGAACATAGATAATTGAACCTGGATATATGTTTATATCATTATTTCTATTAAGAAAAGAAAACCTTGAATTATTAATAGAGATTCTTTCAGTAGCTCCATTAGGATGAACAACAAAAACAGAATCATAATCTGCAGTATCTAAGATCCCACCAGAATTTTTAATATAATAATTAACGCTTTTTCCTGATGAATATCTTACTGAACCTTGTGTGCTAACCTCTCCGTATACATAAACTTGGTTTGTCATAAATGGTATGATAATTTCATCTCCATCCTCTAAGAGGGTGTCCATATCAGGATATGAATTTATTACATCTAAATCAAACTCTGCCATAACTCTACCAGACACATCTGCGTTTTTCATTTCATCAAGAATCATGCTAAAGGTAGTTGCATCAGAATTTGCATTACTAATTGGATTTGAAGCAAAATCTCGAATAAATTGCTTATAAAGAATATCTCTTGAACTAGTATTTATTTCCAAAGCTTTTTTATTATTTAGAAAACCAGAAAAAGGATATGCATTACTTTTGTATCCTCCTGCTCTGAGAATTAATTCACCTAATTTATAATTCTCAGTGATAGTGTAGTAACCTGGAATATTTACAGCTCCAGTAAGCTTTACAGTTCCAAAATTATATTCAGGAATTACGACGACGTCTCCATTTTCTAATTTAAATTTATTCAGCTCATCATATTCATCATTTATAAGCTTTATTTTTGGTCCTTCTATTCTTTGAATACTTATCTCATCTTTCATAGCGTTATCTCGAAACCCATTTGCAAAATTGATTAAATTAGAGAGATCCTCACCATCTTTTAATTCATATAACATTGGCCTGTATACACCAGAAGCTATATTTATAATATTTTTTTTAGGCAGTACAAATACACTATCACCAGATTTGAGCCTTAATCCATAATCTGTTTTTCCATAAATAAATAAGTCATATAAATCTATTTCTGAAATAACTTCATTATTTCTAATAACTTGGATTTCCCTGTAGCTTCCAAATTCGTTAATGCCCCCAGCCATACTAAGAGCATGTAATGGACTAGAATTTCCTCCTAAGACATAAATTCCTGGATTAAATGCATTACCGGATACAAGAACTTGAATATCTCTAATGTTAATCAATGTAGTAAATGAATCTGTGCCAACAAATGCTTCTTTTACTTTAACTTTGATGAGCTCTTCTGCCGACGATAAAGACAAACCAGCTAAAAATATTTTACCAAGATCTGGAATGTTTATTGATCCATCTCTTTGAAGAGGATATTGCTCAATAAGATTTTTCTGTCCAACTATCTGAATTTGTAAAACATCTCCAAAATCTAAAGTATATGACTCATTAACATTAGGCTCATTCACAGGCATAAAAGAGCTTTGCATCATGTCAAAGATATCCTTACCAAATATTTTAAGTTTATCTTTATTTTTTTCCTCTTCTTCTTCTTTTTCTTTATCAGTCATTGTAGAAGCTCTTCTATAAACAGGCTTGTCTAGTTCTGATTGAATTTTTGCCTTTTCTTCAACTTCTTTTCTAACATCCTCAGGCAAACTCTCAAGAAAAGCCTCATCTATCTCTTGAGAAAGTATAAATAGTGGCATAAATAGTAATATTGATGTTATAAATAAATTTTTCATTTCTACCTAACCTAATTAATGTCTTTCTTTAATTTTAATGATGAAGCAAATGCGACTCTTTTACCTGGTTTAATTATATAACATTTCATTGATTTTGGGTTTCTTCCCAGCCTTTTGGGAGTTGATTTTACATAAAATGTCCCAAAACGTGTAAATTTTACACGTTTTTTAAATTTTAGATGGCCTTTTACTATTTCCAAGAATTTATTGAGAAATGTAATACTGGTTTTATTAGGAATATCTATCTCATGTGAAATTTTCTTTGAAATAGAATGTTTAGTTACACCCATTATAATCCTGGTATCTGAATATTAGGAATTTTACATGTTTCAAAAATTATGTCATTCATAATTCTATCTATTTCAGAATCTTGCAATGTTTTTGTATGAGATTGAAAAATGAAACTGAAGCCTAATTTGCATGATTTATTTTTTTCATCTTGATAGTAATCAAATATGAATATTTCTTTTATTATGTGACTCTCATAACTCATTACAACTCTTTCTAGTTCATTAATCCTATCTGTGTCAGTGATTAAAAAAGAAAGGTCTCTCTTAGAGGAAGGAAATTCTGAGACAGGGATATATTTGTTAAAATTATCGGTGGTTTTAATATCTGAAGGTTTGATTTTTTCACAAAAGAAGGTATCAAGCTCATGTTCAAAATAAATAATTTTAGATTTTCTTTTTGAGTTAGATTTTATATCATTCCTATTGATTTCTTTAACTTCGCAATCTTTTTCTACAAAAATCTCCTTAAGAATATTTGAGAAATATTTTTGATCTATTTTTTTAGAATAATCTTTATAGTTTTTAGCTACCCTTCCCGATGCGATTATACCAAGCGCTCGCTTAGATTGAATTCCATCCTCTGTTTTACTGTAAATATTTGAAATTTCAAATAGTTTAATCGACTCGTGTTGCCTTTTTTCATTATAAAGTAGATTTTCAACCAATGAATCTAAAAGCTTTGTTCTAAGATATTTCTTATTAGAGTCTAGTGGATTATCAATTTCAATTGCTTGATTATTTTTTTGTCCAGTAAATGGAAAGTTTATAGTTTCGTAAAAACCACTTTGGATCAAAAAATCTCTTATTGTATTTTCTTTATTATGCAGTTTGTCATTAGTTTTTGAAATTGAAAAAATCTCAGGTTCTATAGCATCAAAACCAATTATTCTAGCTACTTCTTCAGCCAAATCGTTTTGTGAAGATATGTCATTTCTGTATGATGGAATAGAAATAACCTTATTATTGACATTAAAGTTTAATCTTTTGAGGTAATCTTTATATAAATATTCTTTAATATTTGTTCCTAATATTTTGTTAATAGCGCATAAATCAAAGTTAATTTTTTTCGTTTTATATTCTTCTGATTGCAATGTGAAAATTTCGACATTTTTAATTTTTGCATGATCTTGAACAACATATAAGAATCTTCTAAGAACATAATCATGCGATCTCTCGTCAACACCTCTTTCAAACTTGTACGACGCATCTGATTGAATATTGTATTCAACTGATTTTCCAATGATATGCTCCGGACTAAAGTGTGCACACTCTACAATAACGGATTTAGTTTTGGAAGAGCATGCTGTATGAAAACCACCCACAATACCAGCTAAATTAATAATCTCACCATTCATGAGGAATACACAGTTTTTATTTGCTAATTTTAAATCTTCGTTAAACAAAGTCTTAAAGACATGATTGCCAGAAATTTCATCAAATATGATTTGTCCTGATATCGATTTAGCATCATAACAATGTGTAGGTTGTCCTGTTTCATATGATATGTAATTTGAAACGTCTGTAAAAAAATTATTTTTTTTGTGATCAAGATCAATAAAATATTTATTAAAATATTTTTTATAAGATTGCTTATGATCCTCAATATCAATTTTTAAAAATGAAATATTTTTACATATATCTTTTCTTTTATTGGAGAAATTTAGATCAAATTTATCGATATTATCTGAGAATATTGGATCACATTGTCTGACATTGTAGAACGCTGACAACTCTCTCAAAATACCGTTAAGCGAAAGGCAGTCGCCTCTATTTGGTGTGATATCGATATCTAAAGTATTATTATTAATCTCATTTTCGTGCCCCAGTTGAAATAACTTAGATGAGACCTCCTCTATTGTTAACTCTTCATTGATTTTTTCTTTTATATGAGAGAGATGAATTTTCATTTAAACTGACTCAAAAAATCTAAATTTGATTTATAAAAATTTCTTATATCTTTTATTTGATATTTAAGCATTGCGATTCTTTCAAGCCCTAAGCCAAATGCTAAACCACTATATTTATTTGAATCTAAGTTACAGTTCTCAATGACTATAGGATTTACTACTCCACAACCAAGAATTTCTAACCATTTTCCATTTTCAGAAAGAATATCAACTTCGGCTGATGGTTCTGTAAAAGGAAAATATGACGGTCTAAATCTAATTTTTATATCATTTCCAAAAATGGCATTCAGAATTTGATATATCAAAAATTTCAATTGGCTGAAATTAATTGATTCATTAATACATATGCCTTCAATTTGATGAAACATCGGTAAATGAGTTGAATCATCATCTTTTCTAAATACCTTCCCAACAGAAGTAAATGCCATGGGTGGTTTTGTATTTATCATGCTTCTAATTTGAACCGGAGAGGTATGAGTTCTCAAGAGATTATTTTTTTTATCGACATAAAATGTATCATGCATTTGTCTTGCAGGATGTGATTTTTTAATATTTAACATATCAAAGTTAAAAAGTTCTGATTCAATTTCTGGACCATCTACCAAATGAAAACCGATGCTATTGAGTTCATTAATTATTAAGTTCTTGATTTGCTCAATAGGATGAAGGGATCCTATTTCTTGAGTTATTTCTTTTGGCTTATTGACTATGTTAGACGGCATTTAAAAGATGCTACTTTTTATTAGCAACTTCTATAACTTTCTTGAAGGTATTACTGTCAGAAATTGCAATATCAGATAGAATTTTCCTGTTAATAATTATATTTGTATCCTTTAGCGATTTCATTAGTTTTGAATAATTCATATTCAGGTTCCTTGCTGCAGAATTAATTCTAGCTATCCATAACGATCTAAAGCTTCTTTTTTTTATTTTCCTGTCTCTAAATGCATATTGCATTGATTTAATATTTGCTTGCTTGGCAGTTTTAAAAAGCCTACTTCTAGCACCATAATAACCTTTGGTTCTATTTAAAACCTTCTTGTGCTTAGCTTTAGCTGTTATGGACTTGCTTGTTCTTGGCATAATTATTTTATAAGTTTAGACGCCATTTTTAAAACGACCCCATTTAATTTATTCAGGCCTCTGTTATGTCTTTTTCTTTTAGTGGACTGTTTTGTAAGTATATGATTTCTATTAGCGCCTCTGCTCTTAACAGATGAGCCTGTTTTTTTGAACCTTTTTGACGCCCCAGAGTGCGATTTTATTTTATATCCCATAACCTATGATCTAATTTTTCTTTTTTAGCGGTGATAATACCATTAGTAGCTGTCTGCCCTCTAATGAGGGTTCCTGATCAACTTGAGCAAAATCTGCTAATTCTTCTTTTAATCTATTAAGCATTTCTAAACCCATATTGCTGTTAAGTATCTCTCTTCCTCTAAATCGGACGCTTATTTTAGTCTTATCTCCATCAAGAATAAAGCTTTTTATCTTTTTTAATTTAATATTAAAATCGGCAGTGTCTGTAGAAGGCCTAAACTTAATTTCTTTTGTTGAAGTTCTTTTTACTTTCGCCTTAGATGAAGATAGATTTTTCTTCTTATCAAATAAGTATTTTCCATAATCAAGTAATTTACATACTGTTGGATCTGAGCCGGCTGATGAAACTTGGACTAAGTCTAATGATTGTTTTCTCGCCATATCTAAAGCATATGGTGTATCAACCTTACCCATATTTTCCCCATCTGAATTTATAAGAACTACTTCTGATGAAGTAATTTTTTCATTTATAAAAGTATTATGTTTCTTTTGAACAGCTATAATTATCCCTAATGTTAAATTCTAATAATCATCAATATTTATGAAACTGATTGAGTAGGTATCAATTAAAGCTAATATCATATGACAAGATTTTAAACGAAAAATTAAATTTATCAATTGTTTTAATCCTAGCTAAGGCTGAATGTTATAGAATTCCCAAAAATTATCAGATTTTGAAAAAATCTCCCTTTTGTTAATCCTATTTTTGTTACCTGACCAAAACTCAAAATAATATGGTTTAAATGAAAAACCTCCCCAATATGATGGACATGTCTTTAGATCATCGTTTTTAAGAGATTTGTTATATTTCTCTATAACAGAATCATAAGAGTCAATTTTTTTGGATTGACTAGAGCTTATAGCAAGTGCATTTTTTGACTCTTCTCTTGAAGAGAAATAGTCTAAAGAATATTTTCTTGAGGTTTTTTTGACACAGCCCTTCATCCTTATCTGAACATCAATGCTAGACCAATAAAAAACAACTGATATTTGATTGTGTTTTTGAAATTGTTGAGCTTTAGGTGATTTGTAATTTGAAAAAAAAATAAATTCTTCATCTTCAATAAATTTACAATTTACAAATCTTGCATCAATCTCAGTCTTTGATGGATCATAGGAAGCTATTAACATTGCTTCAATAGATGCTTGATTGAAGGACTGTGCTTTATTAAACAAATCTTTGAACTTATTGTATGGTTCAGTATTTGAAATATTTTCTATGTTTACCAATTTAACTTTAAACTATTAATGAGATAAACAATTATACAATAAAGGAATATATAGAAGGGGTAACAAATATAGGTATTCCAATCATTAATATCAAAAAAAATATAAGTGAAGGTTTATGTTTCCATCGCATATCAAAGATTATTTTCAGCAGAAAAGGCATTAGAATATATAAGCACATTAGTGAGATTCTTTCAGATATTGATGATGGTAGAACAGTCGATGAAATTGACAAACAAAATATATATAGGCTTATACTAATAATACCAAATTGCTTGCTCTTATAAAAATTTGAAATTATCAGGATGAGCATGAATAAAATAAAAGTCAATAGACTGTATATTAAGGAAAAATCAAACCCACTTGATAATTGAGAATCAGAATATTCAGTAAAGTTTTCAAAAAATACATTTAATAAATAAAATAGCGATGCTGTGGCAATAATTGCAATTATTTTATAAATTCTTGAATTTCTCTTATTAGTAAAAAGTATTAATGGGGAAAAAAGTATAGAAGTATTATGAACACTAATTGCAAAAAAAGTAATTAAGAAACTCTTTAAAAAAGACTTATTAGTGATGCTAATTGCATATAGAATTAAAGTAATTGCCAAAAAATTTCTATAAATATTCTGAAATCCTAAAATTGTTGGAAAAAATATAAGTATAATTAAAATATATGCTTCATTAATCTGAATATTTTTAAAAATTCTATAAATTAAAAAAAGTATAAAGTAATCCAATATTATAAAAGCTATTTTGGGTGAAAAGATGCTTCCAAGAATGTACAAAGATCCCCAAAATCCTATTTCTTTAAGATAATATATTTCCGCTAGATCTATATATCTATACTCAACGAAATCAGCATAAATTTCCATATCATAATCAAAGCCCGAAAATCTAATAACAATTGGATAAATAAAGATAATTAGAAAAGTAGCTATCTCTTTTTTATTTATATTTAATGGAATCAGAAATAAAGCAATTATAAAAATAAAAGAATATAGAAAAATTTCCAAGATTTATTTAAAAGGTTTAAATAATAAAACTGAAAAAATACCAAAGAACATGCCAAAAAAAATTGATGCAATTAGATGAACTAACAAAGATGCTTTTAATGACTTATAGGATTCTCTTGGAGATTCGATAACTTTCAAAAAATATTCAGAACGGGATTCAGAAAGAGCAATTGTTTTGTGTGCGTCTAACAATAAAGAACCAAGAATCGCTTTAGTATCAATCATTTGATTTGATGTTAGAGCATCTTCAAGATATAAAATTAGTTGATTTGCTTCTTTTACATCAATTTCTTTCATAATTAAATTTATTTTAGAAATTATTTTAATCAACGTGTCTTTAGATCTATTGGTATTTGGTGATGAATAACTTAATTCAAAAAAGTCAGTTTTAACATCATAATTAACATCAAAAATCTTTAAAAAATTAATATGAGCACGCTCAAATATTTTATTTTTAAAAATATTTGTTGACTCCTTTGAATAGAATATTGATGCATCAGCTGGCCCTACAAGATCAATCAACATATCTTTATCAAGTATTTTTTCAAAAAAATCTTTAGAAAGAAGAAGTTTTTCACAATAAGCTGACTTATTCCCACCAGAACTTCCAGATAGATCTACTCCTGCAAGAGAAGCTAGTCCGCCATACTGAGATTGAAGATTTGATAAGTTCTGGGAGCTAGAGTCATTATTTGTAGCCAATACTGATGATGATTGGTAAAGATTTGACCTCAATGAAAAAATAATAGTTCCAACTAAAATACATAAAAATGTAAAGTAAACAATTTGTTTAAAATTATTTTTAATAGCAATAAATATTTGTTGGACATCAAGGTTTTCAAATTCAGAGTTACTACTCATAATTTATTATATATTATTGACTATATACTAAAGCCAGATTTAGTTGCATCGTCATAAAACATCTTTACCGTTTCAAGTGAATACTCATCTAGGTCTTTACCAATTTCATTAGAGGCAGATATTAAACTTGGTTGAAGAGTTATTATATCCGTGTTTGTCCTTTTTGCTTGGATAATGTTGAATACTTCTCGTGAACTTGCCCACAAAGTCTCAATTAATTCATTGTCTTTTGTCATATTAGAAGCGAGTCTCATAGTTGGCTCTGGATCAATTCCGGCGTTAGCAATTCTTCCAGCAAAAATAGAAATTATAGAATTCACATCTTTGTTTATAGCTTCAAATACTTTGCTTATGTGATCTTCAGTAAATAAAGCCGTAACATTAAGTTTTACTCCTTCATTGCTTAGCTTTTCTATCAGATCATATGTCATGATTCCTTTAGTGTTTGATACAGGAATTTTAACCCAAACGTTTTCGCCAAGATCCCTTAAAATTAAAGCTTGTCTATACATATCATCTAAATCATCAGAAAAAACCTCAAATGAAATAGATTTTTCTTTAACATGTTCCAGAACTTCCTTAGCAAAAGCTAAATAATCAGTTATCCCTGCTTTTGCCATTAATGTTGGATTTGTTGTAAACCCATCTACAGAGTTTTCGTTATTCATATTTACAATTTCTTGAACATCAGCTCCATCAGAGTAAATTTTTATTCCTAAATCATTCATTTTGTTGACTCCCATTTTGTTTCGTTTACTGCTACATTTGGATGAGATATTAGAAGATGCCAAATTACTGCCTGCCATCCTTCGGTGTGAGGTGTAACTAATGATTCATCGAGAGTGGGTATTACTATGGTTAGATCACTGGATTGTTTAGTATATCCTCCATCTCTACCAACAACTCCCATGATTGAAGCACCGCAGTCTCTTGCAAGACTTATACAATTTACAAGATTGACACTAATATTCTTTTCTTTACTACCGCCACCAACAGAAAAAACAAAAATTCCATCTTTTTTATTAAAATTACTAACTTTTAACCAATTTGAATATGCCGTGTCCCATCCATCATCATTCACTCTGGCAGTTAACTCAGATACATTGTCACTTGGGGTATAGCATTCGATGTCGCCTAATTTCCTAAAATCACAAACCGCATGACTTGAGTGTCCAGCTCCGCCACCTGAACCAATGAAAAATAATCTTCCACCTCTTACTCTAATTTTTGCAATTTCCTCAGAAATATTCTCAAGAATTTTTGAATCTAGCGAATTTGATATTTTTGAAGTCTGATCTAAAAAAATTTTACTGAAGTTCATTTTTTTTGCCCTATTTTTTAAAATTATAACTTATTTAATAAGTTTTAGAAAAAAACATAATTTAAAAAAAGCTTATTAATTCATCAAAAGTCTGAAAAATATTTTTAGATGTATGCTTATCTTTATTATACTCTGTCAAATATAAAAAGCTTTCTATTCCTGCAGCATTTGCAGCCTCAATGTCTTTTTGAGAATCTCCAATCATACACGTTTCTTCTTTTAAGAGTTCATGATCATTGATTATATTTAATAACATTCCAGGTTTTGGCTTTCTGCAATTACAATTATGTTGATTGTCATGAGGACAATAATAAATTTTATCTATCCTATATGCGTCTTGAATTGCGTTATGCATTTTGATTAGATTTTTCTCCAAAAGATTTCCTCTGCTTATATCGGGTTGATTTGTTGCAATAAATATTTTTTTGTTTGATGCTGAAACATGGTTTAAGAAATTTATGCTTTGTTTAAGAATTTTGAACTCGTGCCATTCCCAAGGAGAGGATATAACATCATCTCGATAAACTACTTCATTGATAATCCCATCTCTATCAAAAATAATATTTTTAAACATAACACCTATAAAATTCACAGAATTCTTTATACGATTCCGGTGTACCAATTTCATAAAATCTATCATCAACAATATATGAATCAATATCTTCAGTTTTAATCGCATCTTTTATATGCTGCTTTAAATCATATGGCTTTTGATTGCTGTTATTCTCGAAAATTTTTTTTGAGAAGCATATTATCCCGAAGTCTATGTATTCCATCTTGTGTGAATAGTTTTTTGAATATTTAAGAATTTTTTGATTAATTTCATCAAACTCTATATTACTATTTTCAATAAAATTCTTATTTTTATATAAAGTCATAGTTATTGATTTTGAAGAAATCTTACACTTATCCTCAAAATCTTTATAATTTAATCTTAAAAAATTATCGCCATATGTAACTAAGAAAAGTTCATCATTAATATGTTTAGATCCCAAATGCACTGCACCTCCGGTTCCAAGTCTATTTTTACCTTCAAAGACAATTTGAATGTCTGCATCTTTATGATGAATCTTTATATTTTCTATAGCTGCATTTACTTCTTGAGACTTATGTCCCAATAGATAAACGAATTTCCTTATTCCATTTTTATATAAGTGATTAAATTGTATCTCTATGAAGGGCTTACCATTTATTGGCATTAATATTTTAGGTTTTCCTTGAGAGATAGATTCTAACCTAGTACCCAAACCACCACATAATATCAAAACTGGTAAATCTAGTATTCTAGTAATGTTGCACCTTTTTCATCAATACTAAATTCTAGTTCTCTCATTCCATAATCATTCATAAAGCTTTTTACTTTACCTGGATCTTTTACAGCAAGCAGGAGAAAACCACTACCGCCAGCACCTACTAGCTTTCCACCATGTATTAAATTTTTACCATATAGAGAGTCATATACTGTATTGATTTTTTTAAGAGTAAAATCTTTTTGTCTTTCTCTTTTAATCATCCAGTAGTCATGCATGAGGTTACCGTAATCATTAATATTTGATTTTATTAGGTTTAAGTACATGGCTTTACCCATCTCAACAATATCTGCATATTCTTTCTGTTTAGATTTTTTTTTCATTTGATTAGATTCTTCTTCTAAAACTGAAGAGGAATCTCGTGAGCTGTCCGCAAAAAATAGTAATAGCTTTTCATCGATTACATTCTTTGTGTCCTCGCTTATTATATTTTTACTAGCAAGAACATCTCCACGTTTATCAACGTTAAACTCTGTTAAGCCTCCAAATGCAGCAATATATTGATCTTGCAAACCAATTGGTCTTTTGAGAATATCTTTTTCAATTTTTGTTGACTCTTTTGCCAAAGTATATTTATCAAAATTTAGGTTGAGGTACTTCCTTAGGATTAATTGAAGGCCAACACCAAATGTTCCAGATGAACCAAGCCCAGTTCCACTTGGCACATCTGAGGTAGATGTAATTTCAATTGAATTTATATCTTCTTTTATATCTATAATTGTTTCTCGTATGATTGGATGTTTAATATCTGAGCTATTAATAACTTCTTCATTTTCTAAGTATCTAAGTAGGAGGTTTTTAATAAATCTTTTATTTAATGAAATATAAATATATTTATTAATTGCTAAAGAACTAAATGTGGTTCCATTATTATTTTCATAATATGATGGCAAGTCAGTTCCACCTCCACCAATTGAAATTCTTAATGGTGATCTAACTATTATCATAGGTTATAAGTTGCTCAACTGCATTCGCAATTGCTTCTCCAGATGAATATTTATTTACCCACCCAAGATTTCTAATTTTTTTCGTTGAAAATCTAATTATGGGAACATCTCCCACCCATCCCGCATTTGTATCACCATATAAAATATTTACATTTTCAAGCCCCATTTTATTTATTGTAATTTGAGCAATTTCTCTAACTGTTAAATAGTCTGTAGTTGCAATATTGTAAACATCAATATTGTCTTTTTGTTTATTAACTACTAACTGAATTGCTGCAAAAATATCACCAATATCAATGTAGGATTTACTTTGCATTCCATTTCCCAATACTTGTAATTCTTTTGAATTATTTTTTAACTTATGAAAAAAATCATATGCTACTCCGTGAGTTTGTCTGTATCCAACCACATTTGCAAATCTAAAAATATATGCTTTCATCCCCTTCATTCCAACAAACGCAGATATATATGCCTCTGCACAAAGTTTAGAAGCGCCATAAAAAGAAACTGGCAATAATGGGCCAAAGTCTTCAAAGAGCTCAACTTCATTTTGATCACCATAAACACCACTTCCGGATGAGAATACAATTCTTTTTACTTCATTCACTAACATACCCATTAGGACATTGTGAGTACCGTAAGCAGAAATATTGAAGTCGATTTCTGGATTATTGACTCCCTCAGAAATTTTTGAGTTAGCAGCAAAGTGATATACGATGTCGACTCCCTCAAAATATTTATAAATATTTTTTTTAGTTATATCAACATCATGTATTTCAATATTTTTTATTTTTTCTAGATGATTTTTTGCCATCTCTGAGTAACCTGTGAAATTATCTAGAATAATAATTTTTTCATTATCAATAGCAAGTTTTTCAGCAAAGAAAGAACCTATAAAGCCAAGACCACCAGTTATTAGAATCTTCATCTGTAGGGTATTAAAATTTTATTAAGTTTGTATGCAACATTATGAGGTATAAAAGAAGCTAAAGAAAATATTATTATTCCAAATAAAGATTGGAAAAAAAAGTTTAAGTTGAAATATTTTATTTTTAACTTTAAATTTTCATAATAATGTCTTGGTCGTGAGGAATCATTAATGTCAAATACAGAAAGTTGTACCAAATTTAATTGAATATTATGAAACCGACAACCCATTGATGCAGATCTCAACCAAAGCTCGTAGTCTTCGATGTCTCTGTCCTCAGCATATAGTCCATACTTTTTAAAAAATGATTTTCTAAAAATAATTGATGGATGTGCAAATGGACAAAAAATATGCATCCTTGATTTAATAGACAAATCATTTTCAGGATATTTACGAAAACCAATCTCATTACCAGCAGCATCTATTTTTTTACAATTTGTGCCAGACATATCAATATCAGGATTATCTTTCATGAACTTAATCTGCATATCAAATCTTTCATGATGATATAAATCATCAGAATCACATCTAGCAATATACTCTCCCGAAGATTTATTAATACCTAAATTAAGAGACTTTGCTAATCCTAGCTTGCTGTCAGGGACATGATGTAGAAAATTTTTAAATTCATAATTTTGCAAGATTTTCTTATTTAAATCAGGTTTATCACTGTCATCAATTATGATGAACTCAAATTCTTCAAACGTTTGATGTTTAATTGATTTTAGACAATCTTTAAATCTATCTAAATCAGGGTTATATAGAGGCATAACAACACTTAGCAACATCTTAATATTTACTGTATATGTCGGAAACAATTGATAAACTTTTTAATGAGTCTTCTATTTTAGACAAATTGTTATCATCGTAATTCTCTAAGTAACATTTAGTTTCGTCAAAAAAGGATTCATCTATATTTCCATAATTTTTTGATTCGATTTTTGAATTATTTTCCCAAAACCAACGTTTACAATAATCAATTTTAAGATCGCCGTAATTGCCGCCTCTTCCACTTAGAAAAGCATATCCACTTTTGGCAACTATTTTAATATTAAATAAATTTTGCCATGATAGAATATCAACAGAAATTCTTACTTTGATTTTTTGTTTATTAAATATTCCATAAAAGTTATCTTCAACGTCTGATTCCCAGAATAAGTTTGATAAGTCACAGTACTCAATATTGGTATCAAGTGGAATTAAATAATTCATCAAATCAAAAAGATGTATTCCAGGATCAATAACTACCCCTCCTCCAGCGGATCTCTTATTTAGCTTCCACTCCTTCTCCATTCCAGGTCTGCCTCCATGGGCCATAGTCATGTCAATACTATATATTTCTCCAAAATAATTTTGATCAATGAGTTCTTTTAATTTTTTTATGTTGTGTAAAAATCTATAATTAAAGCCTGTTGCTACTTCGATGTTCTTTTCATTTGCTATTTTATTTATTTCATTACCTTCAGCTATATTTAGTCCTAAAGGTTTCTCGATCAAAAAAGAACTACAATAATTAGATAAATATTTGAAAGTATCTTTAATTAAATTATGGGGTAGTGCAATTATTATATGATCGGTATTATTGAGGGTCTCAATTGGTAATTCATTAACACTTTTAAAAATGCAATCATCCTCTTTTTCAATTTTTGGATCTGCAATAAAGGACGTATTATGTCCTAACTTATCGCAAGCTTCTTTTCGTTTTCTCCCAATTAATCCAAAACCCACAAATCCAATGTTTTTCATTAATCTATTCTTCTTAATTTAAGATTATCATTATCTTCAAATAACTTTTTATCTTGGTAATTGTCTCTAGAATGAATAAATCTTCCATTAATATTATTATCGTTCTCAAAAATGAGGAACCTTGCTAGTTTAACTGGTTCTGAGATATCAACTGTGGTTTTAACTATGCCACCACTTTCAATAACTTCATCTAACATTTGAGTATTTACAGCACCTGGCGCTATTGTATTTATGTGGATATTCGAAAAACCTTGCATTGTGAGTTCCTCTGCTAGAGTTTCAGAAAACCTCACTACACTTACCTTGCTCAGAGCATAAGGCAAAAATTTTGGATATCCATATGCTGCTCCACCGCCACCAAAATTAATAATTCTTCCATAGTGATTTTTTTTAAATATTGGTAAAACAATTTTTATTAACTCCATCATTCCAAAAAGATTTACACTGAAAACTTTTTCGAAGTCTGACAAAGACAAATGCTCCATGTATTTAGAAGGTCCTAGAATACCAGCACAATTAATTAATCCTTGAATATCCTGCGAAATGAGCTTCCTATTAATTGCTTTTAAATCATCTTTGACTGAAATATCTGCAATGATTGTATCAACTTCAATAAATTTATTTATGTTCTTAATTTCGTTTAGAGCAGCTTTTAGATTATCTGATTTAGAAATTAAGGTTAACTTTTTTATATTCTTGTCCAAAGATAAATCTAAAGCAATTGCTTTTCCAATTCCTTGACCCGAACCACTTATTACAATGTGCATATCTAAACCCTGGTACCCGAGGCCGGACTTGAACCGGCACGATATTTCTATCGAGGGATTTTAAGTCCCTTGTGTCTACCAATTCCACCACTCGGGCAATAACAGTTACTCCTTTTTATTCTTATTGAAATTAATATTTTGCTCTAACTCCCTTTTAGTAGGATCAGTATACTCTGCTCTAAGGCTATTATTAAGCGAAATTACTTTTTCAAGCAATTCAAATTTAGCTCCAACTTCACAAGAATAGTGATATAAAGCATTAGTATCTTTAGGGAAACATGCTCCTCCAAATCCATACCTTCCGTCAGATCCTGGAACCAACATATGAGAATTTCCAATTCTTTTATCTAATGACAAAGCTGCAATAAAGTTCGTCCACGATTCAACTGTTTCAGATTTATCAAATATTTCTTTTATTTCATTAAAAAATATTACCTTAGTAGCTAAAAAAGAATTGATAGTATATTTAATGAGAGAAGCCGAAGTAAAATCTACAATTACGTGATTTTTATTTATACATTTTGTATTTGTTTGATAAAATTTTGATAGATACTTACATTCTTTCTCATTGCCACCAAAAATTATTAAATCTGAATTGATAAAATCTTGAATTGCAAAATTTTCTCTGAGAAATTCTGGATTTAAAACCAGGCGCTTGCACAAATCTTTTATAAGCTCTGCAAATGATGGAAGTAATGTACTTTTGATGACAACTAAAGAATCTGGACAGTTTTGATTTATCTCAATTAAAACTTTTTCTAAGATGCTAATATCTTGTGTTCCATCATTATTCATGGGTGTTGGAACACAAATAAAAACTAATTCAGGATTAAAAGATTCCAAATCACTAATTTTTGTTTTTAATTTTGGATCAATTAATTTAACTTCAAGGTTATTTTTAAAGCCGTTAGCTAATGCTTTGCCCACAAATCCATATCCTATTATCGCAGTCTTCATTCGAAATCTTTTTAGATTTAAAGCTCTCCCTTATCTCTCAAATTTTTTCTAATTTTGGTAGCAGAGATAGATGTAATAGATTCATCGAATACCTCTTCATCAAATTGATAGCCTACGCCTCTGCCATATGAAATATTAACAATGTTAGGGACTAGCATTATTTCGTACTCAAAGCCTTTTTTGTAACCATCTAAAAAAAGTCCTTTTTCAATATTGGCGCAAATTTCCTCCCAATTATAAGGGTTATCATCTTGACCTGCACCGCCAGATGCTCCATGAACATCCCTGACCTGAATTATGACTTGACCTGTTTTTTCTATACATCTTTTGAATAGAGCTTGATGGCCATCATGCCATGGCTGCCACCTTCCAAGCATTTGTACAGTTGGTTTTTTCCAATCAAACATTATGATTCTCCTGTTGTAATATCATGAGCAATATTGATATGGTTTTTATTATTCCATTCTTTGATGTGATAAGTAACATTCACTGGTTTTTGAAATAACTTATTAGTATCAGCAAATCTACTCTCAGAAATAGTATCCATCCATATTGTAATGTCAGCATCAAAATTAGCTCTAGTTTCTTTTGTGGGACATACAAAATCACATATCACAAATCGTCCATGCTTTTTTTCAAAGTCTGCGAAAGTTCTCATTCTGTGAGATTGTCTTGACCTTCCTTCGTCCGAAAAATCCCAATCATTTGCCATTTCTCTAGCTTTATCAGCATTGTACCAAGCAGCTCCTAAAAGAGGCACAAGTCTCTCAGTCAAATATGTCTTTCCAGATCCCGGGAGCCCCATTACTAAAATTTTCATTTTACTTTCACTAATTTAAAGAATTTTATTATATAGATTTTTAATAATATTAGTCATTTAGTATTGATTTTTATTGGAGGCTGAATCCGGAATCGAACCGGAGTAAACGGCTTTGCAGGCCGCTGCATAACCACTCTGCCATCCAGCCAACTGATGTTGAAGTTTATTTCATTAATTCAACAAAGAAAAGCAGATAATTTATATTATTTATGATTCCTCATCATAATAGTTAAGTCTTTCAATATCTTCTTCAACGACTGAATCACCGAATTGTATTTCAATAATATGGCAGCTTTTTTCAAAAGGATTAGTTATTTGATGCCAATTACCCTCATCAACAATAAATTTATCAAATTTTTTAAGAATAACTTTTGACTTTTTCGCAGGATTTTCTTTGGCAAAAATCACCTCACAAGAGCCTTGTATAACAAGCCAAATTTCATTTCTAAGATTATGTTTTTGAAAACTCATCCCCTTCTTAGGGCTTACTATGAGTTCTTTTACCTTAACTTCCTTTGAGTCATATAAATTATAAAAACTACCCCATATTCTTTTTTCACTATCATATTTCCAATTTTTTAATAAAGACGATGAAGAATTTTTTTTGTCATCACCGCCTATACCAAACTTAAACTCAACACCATTGACTGACATTTCAGGAATATTATTTTCATCTCTGTCGCCTCCATTACAAAATATAAGTTTATCTTCTGGATATTTATTTTTTATCTTTTCAAGTGCATTTATACAACTTCCACTCTTGTCATCTTCAAATAGAATTACTTCATCAACGAATTCCATACTTATCAAAATGTCTTTTCTTTCTTCAACAGACATAAATACTTTTTTCTTTTTATTTATGAGCCACTCGTCGCTATTGAGAGCAACTATTAGATAATCAGCAATTGCCTTTGCAGATTTTAAATAAGCTATGTGCCCAGAATGAATTGGATCAAATCCACCACTTACAATAGATATTTTCATTTTGAAAAAATATTATTGGCATATTCATAACCTGTATATATAGTAATTAATGTTGCAGCTATCAATAAGATGTCACCAATTATGATTAAGAGATTCAAGTCAAAAGATAATGCAAATAAATATAATCCAATTGTAAATAATTGAAGAGCTGTTTTTGATTTTGCAAAAAAGGTGACTTTCGTCCTATAAGACATATCTTTTCTTGCAGCATAGTCTCTAAGTGCAGCAACTCCAATTTCTCTAGAAACAATAAATGAGCTCATTATTGCCAAAAGATAGCTGTTTAAATTTACAGTCAGTCCAAATAATATAAATACTACAAGAATTTTATCAGCTATTGGATCTAGGATTTCACCCAATTGAGACTCTGCATTGAATTTTCTAGCTAAATATCCATCAAGATAATCTGATACTCCAGCAAGTATAAATAACAATGTGCATAATAAATAATCTCCCAATACTAAGAAAAACAATATAATAGGTGCTAAAATTATTCTAGTAATTGTAATTAAATTTATATACCTATTCATTGTGATATTTTTTGATTTCAAGTGCTATCTTCTCATTAATGCCTTTTACAGTCACTAATTCTTCAAATGTAGCTTCTTTAATTTTGCTGATACTTTTAAATCTTTTAATAAGTCTTGTTTTTAAAGTCAATCCAATACCATTTATATTATCAAGCTCTGACTTTCTTATTGTTTTTCTTTTTTTATTTCTTTGTGCTCGTATTGCAAATCTATGTGATTCATCTCTTATTTCTTGTAGCAAAAGAAAAGCCTTTGATTGTTTATCTAATTCAACAATACCATCTTCACTTATGATAGTTTCAGTTGCTCTGAGTCTTCCAGTACCTTTAACAATTGATATAGCTTTTAAACCCTTGTGATCTGATTTTTCAATAACAGACCGAACAAATTTCAACTGACTTTTTCCACCGTCAATGAGTAATAAATCAGGCTTGGTTTTTGGATCAAGAAAATATTTTATTCTTCTTTCTATAACGTGCTTAAGTGAGCCTGTATCATTACCAGAAAGCTCATTTGGAATATTAAATAGCCTATAGTCTTTTTTGTTTGGTCCCATTTTTGAAAAAACAATACAAGATGCAACTGCATTTTCACCTGAAATATGGCTTACATCATATGCTTCAATTTTTTTGATGTTTTCTTGTCCTGTGCAATCACTTAGCTCATTAAAAGCAAAGGTATATTTATCCTCTTTGTTGATATGGTTTTTAATTACCTGTAATGCGTTAAGTTTACAAAGATTAAATATTGGTCTGATTGATTTACTTGCAGTATGAATCAATTTTACTTTCACATTATGTTTTGCAACAAACATTTCTTCTAAGATTTTTTTGTTTAGTAACTGGTATGTGCATAGGATTTTTTTTGGGATATCCATTTGACCATCATAAAAATTAAAAATGGCACTTTGATAAACATCATCAAGAGAATTATAGTGAGCCTGTTTAATAAGATGCGTTTTAGTACCTCTTATCTTTCCATTTCTAACAATAATTATAGAAATGCCAAGGTAAGACATCTCTAAACTGATCGAAAATATATCAACATCACCCGCCATTGTAATTACAGACTGCTCCTCTTTAATTATGTTTAGTCTTTTAAGACGATCTCTGATCTCTGCAGCTTTTTCAAAGTCTAATTTTGATACTGCCTTTTCAATGCCCTTAGTAAGCCTTTCAATGGTTTTTGTATCAGATGACGAAAGAAATGATTTTGCACTTAATATATCCTCAAAATAATCTACTTTATTAATTTTGTGAACACATGGAGCTGAACATCTTTTCATCTGAAATTCAATGCATGGCCTGCTCCTATTTGCAAAGGTATTATCACTACAATTTCTGATTTTAAAAATTTTTTGAATTTCTTTAATAGATTTTTTAACAGCTTCTGAGCTGACAAAAGGTCCAAAATATTTTTTATCAACACTGTCTTTCGTCCTTTTAGAATAAATGCCAGGAAACTCATGATCTAAGGAAAAATAAATATAAGGATATGTTTTGTCATCTCTTAAAAGAATATTAAACTTTGGTTTATTTTCTTTAATCAAAGTTTGTTCTAATAGTAAAGCCTCAACCTCATTTTTAGTTGTGAAAGTCTCAACTTTATCCGTTAAAAATTTTATTTGAGAAGTTTTTCTATCCTTAAAAGATTTACCAAAGTATGAAGAAACCCTTTTTCTTAAATCTTTAGCCTTGCCGATGTATATAATTTCATGTTTACTAAAAAATTTGTATACACCAGGAGTATTAGGAACTTTTTTTAGGTTGATAGACATGCCGAAACGAGCTCTTAATTTTTAGTCTTTATCATATAGATATTTATTAGTATAGATCTTCCCTGCATTTACACCAAATTGATCAAAGGGATTTATTTCTAATATTGAGGCTGTAAGGAACGTTCTATGCTCCCAAGTTGCCAACAGAAATCCAAGATCAAACGAAGATGTGCTATCCAAAGTAAAGAGATTAATAGGAACATTACCGTTAATTTTTTCATGCTCTTTTAAGCCCGTAACGCCTTTTGAAAATAGTCTTGATTGAGTAATTGCTTGAGCATAAATCAAACTTTTTTTATCTTCTTTGCATACTATGATGTCAGCACATATATTATGAGTGCCTTGATGTAGTAATTGGAAATATGAATGTTGTGCTTTTGGTCCATAGCCTCCAAAAATCATTTGGCCTGTTTTTGTGAACTCAGAATCTTTTGATGGTTGCTTACCAAGAGACTCCATCTCAAGCTGCTGTATATAATCAGGAAATGATCTTAAGTTCCAAGTGTATGAAAGAATTGCTCTAGAATTTCTATTTTTAATGTTATGCAACCATATGTCGCTATAGGCTAAATTTTTAACAAATTTAAAATAGGAATCATTACTTTTTAGATAATCGTCAGCTTGTTTGCCCCCTAGCATAAAAGCATCATAATTATCTTTTTTAAGAGAATGAATTAATGCAGAAATTTCTGACCATATAGAATATCTACCTCCAATTTCTTGATCGAATTCAATTATGTTATTGAAATTATACTTTTTCGCCTCCTCTCTATTAGCTGTAATTGCAATAAATTTGCTAATATCACCTGACCACGAAATAGCATTCTTTAACATTGAAATAGTTTCCTCTGTCTTAAAAGATTTCGATGAAACTAAAAAGATTGTTTCTTTTGGATGCAATTTTTTAATTTTTAAATTAAATTCGGATAAATCAGAACCAGTAATAAATATAAAATTGGTATCCTCGTTCGATGAGTCTAGAGTCTCAAGAAGCATCTTAGGACCCTGATATGAACCACCTATTCCAATAGTAACTATATTTTTAGCAGCCTGGCACAAGTCATATAAATTAGATAATTCGATATGTTGATTTTTATTTGAGGGAGTATCCAAGGAAGTTGGATTATACTCATTTCTATATTTAGGATGCCATGCAGCCAATCCTTCAGTGAAATTTACTTTTTCACCACTTAATAAATCATCTATTTTTGATTGTAGTCCTAAATTATATGCTTTTAAATCAAATTCTTCATATAACTCTATAGTAAATTCATTAATATATGATTCAAAAGAGACTCTCTCATTCTTAAATAAGCATGTAGGGGAGTTTTCTATAATCATTTAATACTCTCATATATATCGTTTAAAGATTTTTTAATATTATTTGACATTGTTATAGGTCTTCCAATGACTATGTAGTCTGCACCAAGATTAATAGCTTTTTTTGGTGTCATAATTCTCTTTTGGTCATCATTTGCATCTTGCAGTCTAATCCCAGGAGTAATTGATAACAATGAATCTCTGTTTTTTACTAATTTCAATTCATGTGGAGAGCACACAACACCATCAACTCGAGCTATCTCTGCTAAATCCAACATTGCATTTACTTGCTCCGATGCTGTTCTCTGAAAAATATTTTTTGTATCTTTATCATTTAAACTTGTTAATGTCGTAACACCAAAAATCTTAATATCGGTTCCAGAAACTGCAGTCATTGCAGCCTTCATCATTTCTTTTCCACCAGATGTATGAATTGTTAGCATTTTAATTGGCAGAATAGTCAATCCTTTTACAGATTTTTCTACAGTATTTGGTATGTCATGAAGCTTTAGATCAAGGAATATATCAAAACCTTTTTCAGCAGCATAATTAATAATCTCATGTCCAATGGAATTAAAAGCAACACTGCCAATTTTTATCATGCATTTTTCTGGATCTAAATTATTAATTATATTGGAAGCATCTTTAAAGGTTATTTCGTCAATTGCTACTATAATCATTTTTTTATTAACGACTTTGAAGGTTTAAAGTGCATTGTAGCTGTTTCACCAAGATAAGAAACTTTCTTAGTTTTAGGGTTGGAAAATTTTCTAGGTCTTATATATTTTTTTGAAAAAGTTCCAAAGCCTCTGATTTCAACCTTTTCGTCAAGAGCAACTGCATCAACTATAGTATTTAAAATTTCGTCAATAGCATCAGAAATTTGTAACTTTGTTAGTTTTGGGAATTCATCTTCAAGCGATTTTTCTATATCTGAGCGGTTAATGGTATCTTTAATTTTCTTATCCACTCAACTTTAATGAGATTCTTTCTCTCTCTGCATCAATTGCAAAGACAATGCACTCTAATTTTTGATCTTTTTTAAATTTTTCTAGAGATTTCTTTGGGTCTTCTTCATCAGAAATATCAGAGAGATGGATAAGCCCATCTATGTCTCCCTCCAAACCAATAAATACTCCAAAATCGGTAATAGATTTAATAATTCCATTTACATTATCGCCAATACTATACTTATTGCTAAAATCAATCCATGGATTGGGTTTTGTTTGTTTTAAACCCAAAGAGATTCTTCTTTTATCATTTTCAATTTCAAGAATCATAACTTTTATTTTTTGAGACATTTCAACAACCTTAGAAGGATGAATATTTTTGCTAGTCCAATCAAGTTCTGATAGATGTATCAAACCTTCTATACCCTCTTCTATTTGAGCGAAACAGCCATAATCAGTAATATTAGAAACTTCTGCTTCATATATTCCTCCAATAGAATATTTAGACTCAACATTTTCCCATGGATCATTTTGGATTTGTTTAAGGCCCAAAGAAACTCTTAACTTTTCCTTATCAAAGCTTAAAACTTTTACATCTATTTCTTCACCAAGATTTAAATAATCAGACGGATTTGTAACTCTTGACCAGGAGATATCAGTAATATGAAGTAAGCCATCTAGACCTCCTAAATCTATGAATGCTCCATAATCTGTAATATTTTTTACAATACCTTTTACAATTTGTCCTTCATCTAAATTTTTTAATAATTCAACCTTTACTGCTGAATTATTTTTTTCTAAGACAGCTTTTCTTGATAAGACTACATTATTTCTTTTGTAGTCTAGTTTTATTACTTTGAAATCTTGAACGGTATTTTCTATATCAGGAGCTTCTTTCACTGGTCTAACGTCCACTAATGAACCTGGTAAAAAGGCTTTAACCATATCTACCTCTACGGCAAATCCACCTTTTACTCTATTATGAATTTTACCAGTAACAAATTCTCCAGTTTCTAGGGCCTCTTCTAACATTTTCCATGTAGTAATCTTCCTTGCTTTTTCCCTTGAAATTCTTGTTTCACCATATCCATCTTCAACTGCTTCTAATGCAACCTCAACTTCATCTCCAACATTAACATCAACATCACCATCATTATTTTTAAACTCGTCAAGTGAAATAATGCCTTCAGACTTAAGGCCAACATGAACAGTTACCCAATCATTATCAACATCCAGAACAACACCTGAAACTATTGATCCAGGCTTCATGTCTAATGTGCCTAAATTCTCTTCTAGTAGTGAAGCAAAAGATTCTGACATTTAATAAAATTCCTTTTTAACAATATTCTTAATGTGTAAAAACACATCTTCTACAGACATTTTGGATGAATCAATTATATGAGCATCATCTGCTGGAAAAAGTGGTGATAAATCCCTTGAACTATCCTTAAAATCTCTTTTCTCAATATCTGCCATAAGATCGGGCATATTAACTTCTTGGCCAAGATTCTGCAACTCTAAATATCGTCTTTTTGCTCTAATTTCTGTTGATGCTGTTAAAAATATTTTTAATCTTGCATCTTTAAATACTACTGTCCCCATATCCCGGCCATCAGCAACCAAACCTTTGGAAGAATAGAAATTCCTCTGAATATCATACAAAGATTGTCTGACTTCTGCTTTTGAGCTTAATTTTGAGGCAAGCTTTGCAATATCTTCAGTTCTAATATCATCAGAAATATTTTCTGATTTATATGTGATTTCAATATTCATATTTTTAAGTTCAAACTTAATTTCCTCACTTATCTTCTTTTTTATTTCATCATTATCAAGTTTTAAATTTGTAAAATATGCATATAGTCTATAAAGAGCTCCACTATCAAGAATATCTAGATCAAATTGATTTGCAATATTTTTTGCTAAAGAGCCTTTACCTGATGCAGATGGACCATCGATAGTAATTACATTAATCTTTTTCATTAATTGACATGCCAAGGTTATTCATTAACTTAGTAAAATTGGGA
>MDTB01228658.1_pt1 | contig 27844 bp, 23 predicted proteins | sample 811161 | NCBI WGS metagenome assembly MDTB01 (sample SAMN05326650, study PRJNA326480) | marine metagenome | isolation source: seawater | place: Mediterranean Sea | collected 2009
ACTGGGCGGATCTACGCATTTGGCTTCTCCCAGCCTACTTCAATTGAGAATTTTCTAGCTCCGATGTCGCCTATCCTGTCTAGGTGTGGGGCAGCCCAAATCCAGGCCAACTGGGCGACTGCTATCCCCGTCACCAGGTCGAACAGGTAGTGCTGCTTGGTGGTCAGGATGCTGATGCTCAACAATGCCCACTCTACCCAGAGCACCACCAGGAAGACTCTCCAGGCGAGCTGGCTTTCCGCCTTCCTGGAGACCCAGTAGGTCATGAGCCGTGCAAGGAGGTAGGAATGCACGATATGCAGGCTCGGCCAGGCGTTCCAGGGGTTGTCGGATTGGTGTATGAACTCGAAGAGTGCCAGCTCCCAGCTGTTCATCGAGTCCCAGTCTATCTGGTCCCTGAGGTCAATCTCCGCCGGAAGCACCAGGAATATCAAGCAGCAGAAGGCAGTGGCCATGATCAGAGTCTGCATGCCCACCAGAAGCTCCGCGTCGCCCCTTTCGCCACTTGGGCGCACCAACAGGGTCACCGGGTAGAATAGGTAGAGTAGTGCGTAGGGGAGTATGGTCCAGTTCAGGACCGGGATGTCCCTGTCCAGCCCTATCTCCGGGTCCCAGACCGTGCCCAGGTACATGCTTGCGACGTTGTTGGTGGCGAAGTACGGGACAGCGACCATCACCAATCCCAATGTGATGACCTCGATGGGAAATTGGAAGCCCCCGAGATTCTCCCTCCGGGACCAAGTGCCCTTCCAGAAGCCGGCCCATGGGCGAAGCTGCGCGGCCATGGCGCTACTCGTCGGGTAGTGCGTATGAACCTGCTACCGTCGCTATCGTTGATCCTATGATGGCGGACAAGAATGCATACAGGTTCGTCAGGCCGCCATCTCTGGCCGGAATGGCATCTCCTGTGGGGTGGACTATGTACATGTAGAATGCGGCATCGGTCGGCGGTTCCACCAACCCATAGATCGCCACAGAGGCGAAGCCGGCCAGGCACCCAATTAGCGCTCCTCTGGAGGAAACTCCCCCCCAGAGGGTCATCAGGACGGGGGACACGGTGGCTGCCGCTAGCATGTCGGCGAAGAGAAATATCCCGAAGACGCTCCATGCATTGAACTCGAAACCAAGGATGGTGGGCCCGGATGCAAGGTATATCGCCAGGGGGATCATCGCAATCGTGGCCACCCTGGATGTCAACAGGTCGGCTCTACCGTCCGAGATGTCCCTTGAGAGTGAGGCCACTACGGCGTTCTGGAGAGTGTCGGCGCTGGAGCACACGAGGGAGACCACCAGAACAATGAGTACTGATACGACCACTATGCTGGATTCGTCGATCAGGTAGAAGAATGCGATGGATGGGTCTACGATCCCACCTTGTCCTGCCGCAACCGTGCCTAGGAAGCCCATTGCGAACACGAGTGGGAAGACCATCGCAGCAGCTAGGAGGGCCCCCTTCCTCAGGGAATCGTCGTTTTCGGAGGCGTAAACCCTCTGCCAGTTGCCCTGTGAGAACATCTCCGCCGCTGTCACCGCGACGACTAGGGCCAAGCCGGATTCCCATGACCCCAGGTAGCTCATGCTTCCCAGGAGGGACCAGTCGTCATCAGTGTTGTATGCCCTGGCGTCATCCATCATCTGGCCCAGGTCCCCCCCGACGAGGACCACGAGAATCATAGCCACCAGGACTGCGATGACCCATGCCTGGGTCCTGTCAGTAGCCAATGATGAGGGGAGGCCACCGTAAGCGGTGTAGGCCGCGGTGACTATCCCCACCATTATCATTGGATGCAGTGGATCCATCCCCGAGAGGTGTTCCATCACCTTCCCTATTGCCGTGAACTCTGCGAAGAGGAATGTGAACATGTAGAGGATGGAGATTACGCCGACGTAGAACTGCATGGGCCTACCCAACCGATGCCTGACGTAATCGGCCAGGGTGATTCCCTCTGGGAGGCGATCCCTGATCATAGGCCCGACATAGGCCAGCAGGAGGAATGGGGTCATGGAGGAGGCCGCATATCCCACCACGTCCCAGAAACCACCGTAGTACGCCACCTCCGATGGGCCCAGCAGTATCCATACCCCCATTCCCGACGCGAATAGGCTCAGCCCTATCCCTAGCCACCCTTGACTCCCTCGCGATGACAGGTACTCGTCATCGTCGATATCCCTCTTCGCGGACTTGTATCCGACGTAGCCGAAGGCGGCCAGTACGCTTGCAGTCAGTATGTATGCGGTATTCGTTTCCATTTCTCTTCCTCCGCTGGAATTACCCAGATCAGGTTCACGGGTCGTCGCCAGGGCGACCTCTCAGCAAATGCTCCCCAGTGAGCCTAGGTCCGGGGGGCGACAAATCAAGATTTCCTTATGTCATTCAGGCTCATGAACGGGTATCCCCAGTCCTGAGGTATGTCCAGGGTGCGCTTAACGGACCGGGGGCTGATCCACCTGAGCAGGTTCAGAGGGCCTCCGGCCTTGTCGTTGGTGCCGCTTGCCCTTGCACCACCGAACGGCTGTTGGGCCACCACGGCGCCGGTTGGCTTGTCGTTGATGTAGAAGTTTCCCGCAGCGAAGCGAAGCGACTCGAACGCCCTCTGGACGTCGTCCTCGTTGTTGGCGAAGATGGATCCCGTGAGGGCGTAAGGCGAGCCCTTGTCGCACATCTCAAGGGCCCCCCCGAAGTCATCGTCTTCGTAGACGTAGACGGTCAGGACGGGGCCGAATATCTCCTCGCACATCGTCTCGGATACTGGGTTGGTGGTGACGATTATTGTCGGCTCGATGAACCAGCCGGTGGAGTCGTCGTGGCCCCCTCCGACTACCACTTCGCAGGAGTCGTCGTCCTTGGCCCTCTCTATGTAGCCTGAGATCTTGTCGAACGCCCTCTGGTCGATGACTGCCGTCATGAAGTTGGTGAAGTCCGCGGCATCGCCCATCTTGATCTTGGAGACCTCCGAGCACAGGTCGTCCCCGATTGCATCCCACACTGATGAGGGGATGTACGCCCTGCTGGCCGCGCTGCACTTCTGCCCCTGGTACTCGAATGACCCTCTTAGGAGAGCCACCAATAGGCCCTGTTGGTCGCAGTCCGGATGGGCGACTACGAAGTCCTTGCCCCCCGTCTCCCCCACTATCCGAGGGTAAGACCTGAGGCTGGGGAGGGCCTTGGAAATCTCCTGCCAGAGCCCCTGGAAGGTAGAGGTTGAGCCTGTGAAGTGCAATCCGGCGAAGTCCGGGTTGGAAAGGGCCGCCCCGGTGATCTCCGCTCCCGATCCGGGTAGGAAGTTTATCACCCCTGGAGGCAGTCCCGCCTCCATCATAAGCTGCATCAACACGTAGTTGGAGTGGTACGAGTTCCTGCTCGGCTTCCAAACGGAGGTGCACCCCACAATTGCGGGTGCACTCGGGAGGTTAGCGGCGATGCTGGTGAAGTTGAATGGAGTGATTGATAGCACGAATCCCTCGAGGGGGCGGATCTCGGTGGAGTTCTCCACGCCTGCTGGAGAGACCAGGGGTTGCAGGTCGTCGTGGAAGCCCCTGGCGTAGTGGCAGTTGAACCTCCAGAAGTCGATAAGCTCGCAGGCTGAGTCTATCTCGGCCTGGAAAGCAGTCTTGGACTGGTTCAGCATCGTGGAAGCGTTTACTTGCATCCTCCAGTCTCCGGCTAGCATTTCTGCACACTTCTCGAAGATGGCGCACCTGCCCTCCAGACCCATCTTGATCCAGGACTCCTGGGCATCGACTGCGGCTCTACACGCTGACTCAATCTCCCCCTTCCCGGCCAAGTGGACGTTTGCCAGGATGTGGCCATGATCGTGGGGGACCACCTGAGTGACGGTTTTTCCAGTGAAAATCAGCTCACCGTCAACCACACATGGTATCTCAATTACCTCTCCAAGCTGTCTGCCAATCTCGTTCTGAAGCGCCACCCTCTCCGGGCTTCCTGGCGCGTATCCTAGTATCGGCTCATTTATCGGATGACCCATGGGCTCTCTGGGGGACGAAACGTCTAACATAGTTTCGCAGGCTTATTCTGGGCTACTCCCACTCCTTCGGCTCGCCCTTCTTCTCCTTCTTCCAAGTCCTGTAACAGGGCTTGCAAAGAGAAATCTTCCGGACCTTCTTGGAAATTCCAGAGGTGCCCCAAACGTCGACTGCTCGGTCATAGGCCATCTTCCTGCCTCCGACCTTCTTGTCGGCCCATTTCCCGCACCCCTTGATGTCGCATGGGACATCTCCGACGAATTCGGGCTTATCCTCACTGGATGGTTCTCCGGCACCGCCTTGGTATGACGACCTCCTATTGCGGGCCCTGGACTTGAATCCCATGTTATCCGGGCGATGCGCACCGATTAGAAGGTTGCTTCGGACATTTCGACATCGAATGGCCCATCTGAGCTGGCTACAGAGGCGAGGCGGTCCGGGCCTACCCCCACACTTACTACTGGTACCCCGGTGATCTCCTCGATCCTAGATAGGAAGGATCTGATGGAGCTCGGGAGAGATGCTATCCCTCCCCCCTTCCTAGACTCCTCGGCCATCTCGATCCACCTGTCCTCATCGAGCGCAGGGAACCCAGGGTGGCTCTCGTAGACGGGCGTGCATCTGGCGAGTTCCTCGGACGAGGAGGGGGCGTGGGTAATCTCGTTCCCATCCAGATTGTATGAGGTGCAAATCTTCAGCTCTTCCAAGCCTCCTAGTACGTCCAGCTTGGTAACGACCAGTCCCGTGTATCCGTTGAGTCGCTGGCTCTCGTTGAGGGCGACTGCATCTAGCCATCCTGTCCTCCTCGGGCGACCCGTGGTAGTTCCGAACTCATGGCCGACGACTGACATCTGCTTCCCGGGGCCATCCTCAAGTGACAGCTCGGTGGGGAAAGGTCCGTTTCCGACCCTTGTGGTGTATGCCTTGGTAATCCCATAGCACTGGTCTATGTGCCCAGGGTGGATGCCAGCACCGTGTGTCGCGTTTGCCCTGCATGTGATTGATGAGGTGACGAAGGGATAGGTGCCCTGATCGATGTCAAGCATCGCCCCCTGCGCGCCCTCAAGGAGGACCTGCTCGCCGCGAGCGAGGGCCTCGTCCAGCATCGGACCAGTGGCGCATATGGCCTCGGAGAATCTCTGGTGTATCCAAGATAGTTCAGACTTGAGTTGAGCTGGGTCGATATTTTCCTGTACGCCTACAGTGGAAAGTTGAGCGTTCATTCTCTCCGATAAAGAGGCGATCTCTGAGTCCCTGCCTATGATTGACGCGATGTCCACGAATCTCAAACCAACCCTTTCGGCCCTATCCCGGTATGCTGGCCCGATGCCTCTGCCTGTTGTTCCGACAAGCCTGTCGGCGGAGTCGTATAGCCTGTGGAATGGAAGAATGACGGCAGCTCTCTCGCTGATGAAGAGCCTCTCTCCCTCGGGGATCTCCCCCGTAAGTTCTGCCCACTCTGAAAGCTCTCTATCAAGGACCCACGGATCTACCACCATTCCACAGCCGAGAATCAGGTTGCATTCCCTAGAGGTGATTCCTGATGGCAGCAAGTGCATCTTGAGAGTGGTGCCCCCGGCCACTATTGTGTGCCCCGCGTTATTGCCCCCCTGGAATCGTACTGCCCATTGGGAGTTGGGTGCCAATTGGTCTATGGCCTTGCCCTTGCCTTCATCCCCCCATTGGGCCCCGAGGACTACGCTGGCAGGCAACAGTCCCGGAACATGGCGATGGGTGTTTGAATGCTTTGGATGTGGCAATCCTCTACCTATTGCGTTGGGAAGCGATTATGAAGGTCAGGAAGCTCGCGCAACATCATGGCACAGAGGCACCCTGAGGCAGAAGCGAGGCTTCTGGTTAAGTGGGTCTGCATGAAATGCTCAGCAACCGTCCGAGCTCACGACGGGATAAAGCCGCCGAAATCATGTAGGAAGTGCGGTTATACAGGCTTCAGGAAGAAGGCGGCAGAGCGCAGGAAGACATGAGCATGGGTGTCGAGTCTGCGGGACTCGAGGGATTTGCACTCAGCCTGGGTTTGATTCTAGCCATAGGACCTCAGAACGCATTCGTTATGAGGCAGGGGCTAAAGAGATCTCACGTACTAGTCACTTGTCTGGTCTGCTCAATATCCGATGCTGGCTTAATCACGATTGGAATTTTTGGGATCGGTTCGTTTGTTTCGAGTGTTGAAGGGGCCAAGCCTGTGATAGCTGCTTCAGCCTCTCTTTTCCTAGTTGGATATGGATTTCTCAGAGTAAAATCATCAATGAATCCCGAGGCTATTTCACTGGATGGTAGTGCCGAGGGAGCGCTTTTCCCTACTATTGGAACTGCACTGGCAATAACATTCCTAAATCCTCACGTTTACTTCGATACCCTTCTCCTGATTGGCGGAGCATCTACGGGATTTTCTGGGAATGAGAAATTGGCATTCGGCCTTGGAGCGACCTCAGCGTCATTCCTATTCTTCTTCACCCTAGGATTTGGAGCGAAGAGGGCGTCTACTTTGCTTAACAAACCAGAGGCATGGAGAGTAATAGACAGAGGCATTGCATTGATCATGTTCGCAATAGCTGGAGCGATAATCAGTCCCTATGTTTGAAGGATCTCCCCCAAGGCGAAAATGAATGATTCAATATCCCCAATGTCATTATCTATGTGAGGAGAGATTCGCAGCATCCCTGATCTACTGGTGACCAGTATTGAGAACTCGGACTGGAGCCTGTTGGCTACATCCTCGCTACTTTCACTTTCCGGCATCCTTAGGCTTACTATCGCGCTTCTCTCCGCTTCGGATTGAGGTGAAATTACCTCTACACCCATTTTTTCTACCCCTCGGATAAGGCACTCAGCTAGTTTCAAGTCATGCCCCCATACATTTTCCATGCCGATTTTATTCAATTCGTCGATTGCCGCAGCAAGCCCGTGAACGGCCCCGAAATGAATTGTAGTGTACTCGAATTTGCTGGCATCTTCCGGTAGATCCAGTCTGTCCGCCCTCAGATCCCAGAGGTCAGAGTTACTCCTGAAACCAACTAGTCCCGGGTTCATACCCGGGAGGATTTTTGGAGAGAAGAATCCAACTGCTGCCCCATAAGTCCCTCTGAGCCATTTGTAGCCGGAAGAGACAATTGCGTCCGCCCCAGTGGCATACGCATCTATTGGGACCATGCCCATGGATTGGGTCGCATCAACAACGAAAATTGCCCCTACCGAGTGAGCTGCATCTGAGAAATTCTGCAAGTCATACCTTTGGCCGTTTGAGAACTCCACGTGGGACAATGCCACTATGGAAGTATCCTCATCTATCATTGAGAGAATATCCTCGGGTTTGGTGTATAGGTTCTCATCGTGTTCCGCGAGTCTGACCTCGGCACCACTCTCTGCGGCTACTCTAGCCCACGGATATACTGTGGACGGGAATGATGACCTAGTGGAGACGATATTTGATCCGCCCCTCGGCGGGACTGCCCATGCAATGGAACACATCAGTTCCGTGGCACTTGATCCGACGCAGACATCCCCCAATTCGCAGGAAAGTAGTTTTGATGAAGCATTCCTAAGAGGCATCATCCCATTCTTCTCTGCCTCGCCATCGAATTCCGCTGCCCCCCCTCTAGCTAGAGAATCGGCCCATTCCGAAGATACCCTATGGGCTATTGGGGAAGTGGTTGCGACATTTGCATAAGATAGATTGGTCCACTGGCCCATCCAAATCATTCTTGCTGACGGGTTTTTTCTATTCAAACCTAGGAGCGACTGACTTCATTCAGCATCTCCTCCAATGCCGCCTGGATCTGGAGGCATAATGGCCCATAGTGGCCTGGCAAATTTGGATCATTGAATATCTCGTCGAGTATGGATGCGGTCATCCCTAGTCGAACGTCCATATCCTTGTCATCGTTGAGGAGCCACTTGTCTACGGATTCCTTTGCTGCGGATCTAATGTTCCTGGGGACCTGGTTATCGTCTAGTTGAGTCAGTACTTGAGCGATCTGTTTGATTCGCGAATCCAAATCTGACAAGCAACCATCTCCGAACTCGCCAAAGGAGATTCGCCCTTAAGCGCATCCCAAAGATAGCGTTTCACTTTCTAGCGATCCAAGATGCCCAGGGCATATTCTCACCATTAGATATGCCATGGCCGGTGCCTTCTGAGGAGAGGGCGATTATCCCCACCTCAGCCCCTTCCTCTATCGAATCATCCAGAGCTTGCATCATGGATTTCTCGATCCCCCCTCCTTTCGAGATAAGTTCTGCGACCTTGAAGCTGAGGAGTCCGCGAGTGATCGCCTCACCTATTCCGGTAGCACCCACGCCTACTCCTTCTTGGACCCAGAATCCACTCCCGGGTAGCGGAACGTCCCCTACCCTTCCGGGTGGCATATCGCTGCAACCTCCTGTGCTCGTGGCGCAGACGATTAGTCCGTCCCTATCCCTAGTCAAAACTCCCACAGTGTCTGTAGCCCCTTCGAAGGTTTTCCTCCCCTGCACGTGGGATCTCTTGAATCCCTTCTCATCGGCCCAGAAACGGGCCCCATCGCCACACAGGCCATTTATGCCCTCATCAAGGAGGCTAGCAGCGACTCTGATAGGATTGGGCGTTTCCCCCATCCCGATGACAAATCCCATCCTGCCATCTGAAGTCTGGATAGATGCATCTAGCGATACAGAGCCGTCCGTCCTGAAGACCGAACCTGTACCTGCGTTGAAGACTGGATCATCCTCGAGTACGATGCAGGCCTCGATTGCAGCCTCGACTGCAGAACCTCCCGAGCTTAGCACTCCTGCTGCTATAGCCACTGACCTCTCTACGTTGGCTAGCCTCTCGGGCCCGGCCCCTGCTCCGCCGTGGGCTACGACCGCTGGCACTGACATTCTAGAGACTCCTGGGTTCAGGCTTGCCAGCCTGCAGTCCGCGTAGTCGTAGCTGGAGTAAAAGTGCTACCAAGAAGAATAGCCCGGAGACTCTGAAACATGTATGGTACGACCAAAGCCCTTCGCCCTCGACCGTGTTTGACCAGATGTAAGCCGATAGTAGGGGCCCCAGGATACGAGCAAGGGCCCCAAGTCCCTCCTGGGCACCCATAATCTTACCGAGTTCGTAGCCCCCTTCCTTGGAGGCGAATGTAAGAAGTGAGCTTTGGGCGGGGGAGTAGATTCCGTTCCCAATCGCAAATGCCGCGCAGAATGACCAGAAAATCAGCATTGACATGTCGGCTGAAGCATATGGGATGCTTGCAATACCAATGCCGGTGAGTGCAGTGCCCACTAGCATCATCCCTCTGAGGCTGAATCTTCGAGTCAGGGGGCCGATCAGCCCGCCCTGTACGACGACCCCGATCAGCCCAATGAAGGCGAAAACCCATCCGTTTTCCCTCTCGCTCCAACCTAGGCCGCCGCTTCCTGTGTCCATGGAAGTGAAGAGTATGAACGTCCCATGCATCATGGTGAATCCGATAAGGAACAGGAAGTTCACATTGACTAGGGAGGAAATTGTGGGAATTCGTATCACGGATGTTATTGTGGAAAACGTCTCTCCCAACTGTGACAGCGGTGATTTCTTAGATTTTGATCTCAGCTCCTTCGGAAGACTTTCGGGGAGCTTGAAGATGGCTAGTATGAGTGCTATAGTGGACATCATGCTTGAGAATATGCAAGGCAGGAGATAGGGATAGTCGGACCAGAACTGGTTATTGAAAGGGCCTCCGAATCCTGTCGCAGGATCTGAGAGGATACCGCCGATGAATGGGCCAACCATGAATCCGAGGCCGAATGCCGCTCCCAGCATCCCCATCCTACTCGCAACCTCATCGTCCTTGCTTATGTCGCCGATGTATGCCTTTGCGACTGCTATGTTCCCATTACCAGCACCTGCCAAGAATCGTGCGACTAACGCCATTGCTAGGCTACCAGAAAGGCCGAAGACAATGAAGAAGACCGAGTTGGCCGCTAAACCGAACATCAATACCGGCCTTCTGCCAAAGCGATCGGATATGGCGCCGAGTATCGGTGTCGAGATGAACTGGGCCAATGAGTAGGTGGCAATTACGATGCCAACCCAGAAGTCGCGTTCCCCCCTGTTGACTATCCCGTCGGCTGATGCGAGGTCCTGAACGAAGTATGTCAGGAACGGTATGACTAGGGTCAGACCCAGCATATCAACCAGGACGACGAGGAACAGAATCGCCATAGGGGAGCGTTTGTCTGTGGTCATTCTACCGAACACGCTGTGGTGAATAGCACTTGAAAGATTGGTACATGCTCATGCAGATGGCTGCGTGTCTGTGCCAGTGGATATCGTGTCGATAACTTGCGCTAGTCTCTCTACTAGACTGACCTTCTCTTCCTTTCCGACCAATGCGTATTCCAGCACCTCATCAAGGGAGTCGACGGCTAGTATCTCAACTTGTGTCTCGTACTTTTCATCTATCAGAACGTCATTCATGTTCGATCTAGGGATGATTACGCGCTTGATTCCGGATTTGGCAGCCGCCTCGATCTTGGCAGAGACCCCTCCGATCGGGAGGACTTCGCCGCGGACTGTCAGCGATCCCGTCATTGCTAGGTTCTGGTCGATTGGGACGCCCTCGAACGCGCTGATAATGGCAGTTGCCATGGTTATGGAAGCGCTGTCACCATCCACGTTGTGAGTTCCTGGAAACTGAACGTGGAGGTCGAAGTCCCTGATGTCCTTACCGGTGAGCTTTTTCACTACCGCGCTGATATTAGTTACGCTTTCCTTAGCTAGGTCAGACAGCCCGCCGGTTGCAATTACCTGTCCGGACCTCCCCTGAGTGGGAGTGACCATCGCTTCGACCGGCAGTACGACTCCGGAGTAATCCGATAGCCCGGTGTCGGCACCGAGTACGGCGAGGCCGTTTACTCTACCCACTCTGGTACCCTCATTGACCAGCATAGAATACTCAGATTGCCTTTCGAGGTACCTATCGGCAACTTGCTGCTCTAACGGTTTTGCAATTGCCCGCGCTCTGACGACGTGTTTGGACTGAGTGAGTTTAGATGAGTCCTCGGCAGCTAAGTCGCCGGCTATTCTGACAAGGCCTCCCAGCTCGCGAAGCCTTAGGGAGAGCTTTCCCCTCCTACCACTCCTCCTCTGAGCTTCCTTCAGTACCAGGGAAATGGCGGTCTTGTCGAAATGCGGTATGGCCTTGCCTGTGTCCTTGGTCATCTCGTTTCTGACCTCTTGAGCGATGAAGCGAATCAGCCTGCGTCTGTTCCTCTCTGTGTCCTTCATGTCAGTGTTGACGTATACCTCGTATCCGTAACCCCTTATTCTGCTTCTCAATGCTGGATGCATGTTTTGGATACTGTCAAGGTTTCCAGCAGCGACTAGTATGAAATCTGTTGGGACGGGCTCTGACTTTGTCAGGGCTCCGGAAGACCTCTCTGAGCGTCCACTAATCGAGAGTTCTCGCTCCTGCATTGCCACAAGAAGTGCCTGTTGCTCTTCCATTCTCAGCATCCTAATCTCGTCTATGTACAGGACTCCCTTGTTGGCTCTGTGAACTGCTCCCGGCTCCACCCTCTCGTGAGCGGGTGTTGCCAAATCTGCACCGGATTGGAATGGGTCGTGCCTAACATCACCGAGAAGAGCCCCTGCCAAGCTTCCGGTTGCGTCTATGAATGGGGGCTCGTCACTGCGCTCGTGCTTAATCAGTAGTTTAGGTATATTTGACTCATCCCCTGCGGTTAGTCTTGAGCGTAGGAAAAAGTATCCGAAAACAAGAATGAAGGATCCGAAGATGAATGTTAGAATTTCTCCTGAAGAGATGGTCGCCAGGAGGAGCGCGGCACCTACAACCAGTGCAATGAATAGTAGTGTCCTGTTAGTCCTCTCCCTCTGTTGGCGGACGTGTGATCTTCGTTCAGCAATCAGCCTGGAACCTCTGCCGGCAGGAACTGTTCTTACCTTGGGCTCGTTCTCGTCCTCATGGTTCCTGTAGACTAGAATGTCCTCCAGCTGCTCGGGAGGGAGGAACTCTGTCATCGATCTTGCCAGCATGGACTTGCCGGTCCCGGGCTCTCCGACCATGATCATATGACGGCGTTGCTCTGAGGCCTTTCTGACAACTATTGAAGCGGCCTCTTGCCCTATTACCTGGTCTACCAGTTTTTCTGGTATTGGGACTTGCGCTGTTGATTCGATGTCTATCCCCGATATCCAATCCTCTACTGGGGTCTCGCATAGTGGATCGCTGTCTTCAGATACTCCGAATGCGAAGCCTTCCTCCCATGACTCAATGGGGTCCTCTGACTCTTCGTCTGAGTCCGGTTTGGGGGCCTCTTTCTCCGTCATGACAATTGCTCCTCGGGGGCTTTCCTGTAAGTAGCACCTTCTTGAAGGTGCGTTTAACAAGTATAGGGAGGAAAATGGTCAATTTTGCCTCTTTAGCCATTCCTCCCCATAGTACTTCCATTGCTCAACAGTCCAACCCTCAGGCAAGCCATCCTCTGGAATTGGAGGGTGCTGTTCTTGCGGTTTTTCGGACACAACGGGCTGTTCCTCGAATTCAACATACTCACCTTGATGGTCATCTTCATGCTCAATGGTACTTTCATCTTCAGGTAAACGGGGTCTAGACTTCCGCTGAACATTCCTATTCCCGGCTAGTGAGCCAGAGAAATACAGGCCCGCCATAGTCCCCCCTCCTATGAATACGATGAGGATCATCACCCCGACTAAGAGTTCTATGCTAGAGAAGCCTGACTGGTCGCTTCCGTAATCCTGTGTTTTCTCGTTTTCTGGGTCATCTTCATCCGGGGATGTGATGATTTCGGGGGCGGATTTGGTTGGGACCTTGATTTCCACAGGCTCAACTGTCTCCCTATCCCAGCCATCATTATCTACCCCCTTGACAGAAAGCGTGATGTAATCGCCCATAGACAATCCGGATCCGGATGTTGATGTTGCCTGAAATGTCCCTAGTCCATTGTTGGATCCTGCAGAATGACATATCCCCACTATCCCATTGCATATTGACCATCGAACGTCTACACTTTCAAAATTGACATTTCCCACATTAGAAATCGTAATGGTCGGGTCTTTTCCTATCTCTAATCCTTCGAGTGAAACTATCAGATCTCCTTGAGAGTCCCCATCCCATGTAATGGGTTTTGAATCTAGTACTGTTACGATGAACTCGAACATATTCCAATCGCCATGGCTGTCAATGAGAGTGAGTTTCACCGAATGCTCCCCTGGCTCGTTCCAGCTCATGTTCAAAATACTGTTAATGTAGTCGTATTGAACTGCTCCCGGGATGGGGGAGTCTGCATCTACCCAGACCTCATCAATCGGGTCATCTATATCGGAAATCAGGGGGGCTAAATCGATTGATGAGTCCTCTCCAGACTTTAGTGTGAGCCCTTCTAGATTCGAAGTGTCAATTGACGGGGGGTCATTTACGTTGATAACGAAGAAGACTAACGATGTCTGGGATGATTTTTCTCCATCATTGGCCATTATCACGATTTCTGCGATACCATGGTTATCGTCATCAACGGTTGTAGCTGATATTGTGTGTCCGACCATTGTTACGTTGATCAGTCCATCATTTGAGTTTGAGACGATTGACAGTTCCAGGCCAGTTGATGGGAGGGGGTTTCCTTCGTTATCGGAGTCAGTTAGGTACCCTGTGAGAGTCGTACTGGCGGATCCCCCCTCGAAAACGGTCTGAGTGGGTATTGGTGACCATCGGGGGGCCCCATTCTCTATTACATTGAATTGAAGCATGCCATTGTTCACATCTTCTCCATCATCTATCGAAACATATACTCCCTGTGGAATGGGGTTCCCTGATTGATCATCTTGGATTGCCTCGAAAAGCACGGTAATCTCGGAGGTTGCTGGATTCCAGCCCTTGAACTCAATAGCTTCACTGGACACAGAAAGCATCGAAAGCGGTGTCTCTGCATCCCTGACAAGTCCGACTAGGGGTACCGTTTCGAGGGTGTCTACTTTCACTGTTGGGAGGCCTGCAAAACCTGAGTCGGAATTCCCAAGAACTCTGGGTAATGCGTTCCTCAGCTGGAATGCATCAGAAGTAATCAGCCAATCACTCTGCTGACCTGCAGAGTCTTCCCACATTACTCTTGTATCATAAGATCCGGATTCTGCGTTTGGGGGGGACTGGATTGTGTGAATATAAACGGAGTTTGCACCTGAACCTACTAGCTCGGGCTCGGAGACCCAAGATGATTCCCATTGCTCCAAACCTGACTTGGAGTACTCCATTTCTGGGAACATGGTATTGATATCGTCTACAAGATCGTTGGAAAGTGCCGTAGTTTCGAATCTTACCTCTTCCCCTCTCTCGAATGAAGTAGCGCTTGTTGCTGCTGGTTGTGATGCTGTGGGCGGCAGGTCATGTAATGCCATATGATCTGCCATGTTGTTGGAAGAGTTCCTATCGCTCCCCATTTCGACTAATTTCGCTCTGAAGGTTGAGGCTCCAGAAACTACTGGTTCGATATTGGAGGTATCGAACTCCATCTCGAATAGCATTGATCCTGATACTCCGAGGGTGCCTATTTCCCCCCCTCCCAGATATATTTCATCGGAGCCACTGATGAGATAGACCCCTAGATCCCCTCCCTCCGAATAAGTCTCCACGCCATTATTGGTGACTGATACACTTAGATCGAGAATATGTCCAGGAATGAATCCGGTGGACTGAAGCTGATTTTCTACACTGAAATCAGAAATCCCTACATCGATCATAGGCCCCATGTCCGGATCTATGGAAACGTAGAATTCGTTGTAAGAAGTATGGGGCCCGTCCATAAGAGATAACACGGGCCAGAAGTTTTCCCATTGCGTGTTTCCCCCTCCGGCTCTGACTAGGCTCAGAGGAGAAACCCATGTATACTCAGACCAAACTCCCTGCACAAGACTTAGTTGCTTGAATCCTGTACCGGCTTCGTCTAGTAGCCAACCCCTCCAGTTATGATGGGGATTCACCCCATTATCGTATGAGTCGGCGCCGATTTTCTCTGTCACAGCACCGTAAACATGTACGTCAAATGACGGTGCTGAACCAACATACATTGCTTTCAAAACTATGGAAACATCTTCTGTGCTAGAATTGAGGCTCAGGGAGAGTTCCAATTGGAAGTCATTGGCTGATGCATTCATACACCCCCCATTTGTGAAGTCAGAATCATAGTAGTTTGTACCAGTAGCGCCAATCTTGTAACAGCTCCCTGATTGACGATCAGCGAATGAGAAAGTCGGGTATCCCGACGAAGACTGCATGATGTGAGTTTGCCTTCCGATCGGAGCGTCGTTGGGCCATCCGCCGCCGCTAGATTCGAAAAATGAAACATAGGTGAACTCTTCTGAGTTTGACGCCTTGAGATTGGAAAGAGATGGTGAAGAGCTACTCATGCACGGAGGACACCAGTGGGCTCCAACATACTCTCCGAAAACGGTGTGCCCGGGGCTAGTCACGAACAATGGTACTCTCTCATTTTCGAGTTCTGACCTAATATCAACAATCCGTTCTTCGTTGTCTAAAATTGAAGTGAAAGCAGTAGTTGTAAGCAGGATACAAACCCAAATGCTGGGCTGAAGTAGAAGTCTAGCGACTGACTTCATCGATTTTACACATCGTGGGGCCAGTATAATCATTCTGCAAAAATTAACATCGGAACAAACATGTGACAATTAGAATGACTTGAAACGTCTGATTAACCCCGAAAGAATGGGGCGATGGCATAGGCGAGTGGTTAGCACTTAGAGAAGACGATGGGAGGGCATACCTCATTCAGAGATCTCCAGGTGAAGTGAAAATCAAGGGACTAGGGAGATTCGATGCACAGAAACTTCTTGATGGCTTTTCTGAAGGTGACAGGATTAAAGTGGGACAAAAATCCCTTACAATCGTCAATCCGGGGCTACACGAAGCGAGGAGGAACATGTCCAGAAGGGCTCAGACAATTGGGATCAAGGATTCGGGATTTCTAATATCTTGGATGGGCATAGGGGCAGGATCCAAAGTTCTTGAGGGGGGCCATGGTTCCGGAGGTTTAGCGATGAATTTAGCATCAGTACTTGGAGATTCAGGGACTCTAATTTCTATAGAGTCTAGGGATGAGCATGCCGAAGTCGGTAAATCAAACATGGAAAGACTCAGAGAGGTTCTTCCTGAGTTTCCGGAGTGGATCCTCGTAAACGGGGATATGACACGAATTAGTGATGGAGAATTAGATATTCCCGGGGATCTTGATGCAGCAATAGTTGACTTGGCTGAGCCATGGTCAGTTCTAGGGGGTATTAAGCCCCTATTGAGAGTGGGGGGTAGAATAGCGTGCTACTGCCCCACCAGTTCACAACTAGAGAAATCATGGGAGTCTTGTGAGGAACTAGGCCTGAAGGTTGAATGGAGTGGGGAGATTATCGAAAGGAGATGGTCCAAAGCGAGTAAAGGCGGAGTTAGGCCTGGCAACCAACCCATGGGGCATACGGCTTTCCTTCTTATCTGCGCAAAGATAGCACATGAAGAAGATGAGTGAGCTCTCAAACCTTTGAAATGCACAGGCCGACACGATTGCATATGAGGGACAGTAGCAATTGGGAGCCGACTGCCTATCGCACACACACCATTGGTCAGATAGTAGAACTTGGTGAGGATTTAGTAGGGAAACAGGTGACGATTGCTGGTTATGCGGAGACTGTGCGGGGCAGAGGAGCAATCTGTTTCCTAATGTTGAGAGATGGGACGGGCCAAATTCAGGCATTTCTGAAAAGGGATAACATGGATGAGACGATTTTTTCATCGATACAGTCTTGCACTCGTGAGTCGACAATTCAAGTCTCGGGCAAGGTTGCTATGAAGAGGCCCCCGAAAGTTCCCGAAGGTGATCCTGCTCCACAGCCAGAATTTGAAGTGAGCGTAGAGTCTGGGTTTATCCTCGCAGAGGCATCGGCACCTCTACCGGTTGGAATTACGGATGAGGTGAATGTTGGATTGGATGTAAGGCTGGACAATCGCCATTTAGATGTTAGGAGATCACATGTTAATGCAATGTTCCAACTAAGAAGTAAGGTACTTCAATATGGTAGAGAGCATCTAATTTACGAGGGTTTCCAAGAGATTAATTCTCCTAAAATAATAGCTGCTGCTGCAGAAGGTGGTACCAACCTGTTCCCAATGAAATACTTCGAGACTGATGCCTTCCTGTCCCAGAGCCCGCAGCTATACAAACAGCTTGCGGTCCTAGGTGGTCTGGAGAGGGTATTCGAAATTGGGCCAGCATTTAGAGCTGAGAAGCACGATACTTACAGGCACCTGAATGAGTTCGTATCATTCGACATAGAGGGCGCATGGATGGATGACGAGGATGTCATGGGGGTCCAAGAAAGAATGATTCACCATATCTGGACCCGAGTAGCAGAGAATGATTTGGGCCTGATTGAAGTAATCAATGATTACAGGGCTACCCAGGAAATGGATCCTATATCCGTTGAAGTACCCGAATTGCCATTCCCTAGAATTCCCTATTGCGAAGCGATAGAAATCGTACAATCCGGAGGGGGAGAGATAGAATGGGGGGACGATATAGAGAGTCATCACTGCGATATAATTGCGGCCAAATATCCGGGTTTCCACTTTATCCCAAGGTGGCCAATGTCGATGAAACCTTTCTACATTCATCACAAAGCAGAGGAGAAGGGATCTTCGGGGGGTCAGCTTAGCAGAGGCTTTGATCTAAACTATGGTAGAGATGAGATGACCAGCGGGGGTGCTCGAGAGCATCGAGTAGAGATCTTAGAGCAGAATCTTAGGGATATGGGCCTAGAACCGGAAGACTTCTCTTTCTACACAGATGGCTTTCGATATGGCGCCCCACCCCATGCTGGATGGGGACTGGGAGTAGCTAGATTACTCATGGTCCTCACCGGGGCAGGCAATGTTCGCGAAGTAGTACTATTCCCGAGAGACAGGAGTCGCGTTACCCCATAATCTGTGTAGAGCGCCTATGACTCCTGAGAACTCGAAGATAGTTTGGAAGTATATGCAGGAAGCTGGAGATAGGCTTGTAGGAAAGCTGCCAAAATCGAGATTCCATCCGAGCGGCAGAAACCCCTATGCTCACATAGCAATTTGCGTTAAGAAGAAGTTTGGGCGGTCATATGGGGATCTGCCAGACGATAAAATCGATCAAGTAATGGATTTCATAGACTGGTTAGTCGAAAACCCATCATAAGATTCGATATATGGTTGTTAGGGGGTACTGAACATAGCTTACGCTAGTTGGAGTTCGGAATAATCCGAAAAGAAGACTTCAGAAGTCGTTTGCGCGAACGGTCTTTCGACCGTTTGCCTGAGCTCTTGAGACTGCTCCAGAGACTGCTGCGTCGGCTAGAGCGTTCATTGCGCCCACTGCATCTCCGCCAGTGTTGCATCCGTGAGCCTTGAAGGCCTCCTTTACCCTGCTAGCTACGACCATTCCGGAGTCCGAACTTCCGCCGCCTATATCGTGCGAGCGGATTGTCTTTCGTCCGTTAGAACCGCATCGGGCTACTGCCGATGCAACTGCAGCCTCCACAGCTGCGTTTAGAGCGCCTGCGGCGTCTCCAGCGGTGTTGCAACCGCCAGCCTTTATTGCTTCCTTCATCTTACTGTTGTATACCATTGACATAGCGAACCTAGCGAACAAAACCCCCATTTTGAACGTTGGGTATGAAAATACTGTGATTTTTTGCTTAAAGGAGACTAAAATACCGAAAATAACGGGTACCTATGGCCCCTCGCAGTGGCGTTACCATGGGCAAGCCGAAGTTCGCTTTTCTTCTCCTGAAAGAACACCCATATGGGAGGGAGATGCTAAGACAGATCGTTTCAGAGGGATTTATTCCTGAAATCATTATCGAGGAAGACTCAGGGATAGCAGATGAAGAGAGGGAGAAGTTCCTAACTAGGATCGAAGGGAACGAAATCGCCCCGAAGATAGAATCTCAGGCTAGAGAGATTGGAGTTAAGGTTGCTGCAGTGGCTATTCACAATTCCGAAGATGTAATGCCCCTATTGAAACGGTATGAATTGGATCTCATCGTTTTCGGGGGAACACGGATAATTCGTGGCGAAATTCTTGATTACCCCAGAGATGGGGTGATCAATTCACATCCAGGGCTACTACCAGAGTGCAGAGGTTCCGCATCACCAGCTTGGTCAGTATATCATGACATACCAATTGGCTCATCTACGCATTTCTGTGATAATGGAATAGACACAGGAGATCTACTAATGAGGAGAGAATTCCCTGTAGCAAGAGGTATGACTTATGAGGATCTATGCTACCATACGCTAGTACTTGCGGGAGTCTTGATGAAAGAGGCATTGATTGCCTATGAGCTTGGAAGATGGGAAGAAATTAGAAAGCGCCAGGGAGAAAGCGATTTTCCAACTTTCAAGAATGCCTCGGAGGAAATTTTAGAAGTAGTGCGGCAAAAACTTAGAGAACAGACATATGCCCACTATGCAGATTAGGTGATAAGATATGACGGATAGGCTTCTTGATGGTGATTTTCCATTCGCAGATGGCATTCTAGAGGGAAGGACGGCTCTGGTTTGTGGGGCATCGAAAGGAATAGGCAGATCCTGTGCATTGATGCTTGCTAGATCAGGTGCTAGAGTGATAGCATGCGCTAGGACAACCTCGGATCTCGATTCCTTAATCGAAGAAATGCACGGAGATGGACATACAAAAATTGAGTTGGATCTTGAAGATATCGATGCGGTTAGAGGCGCTGTTTCGACGATAGGTGTCGTTCACATTCTAGTAAATAATGCTGGAGGCCCTCCTGGGGGGCCACTTCTTGAGAATGGGATCGACGACTTCGCGGGACCATTTGCTAGGCACCTGCATGCATCGCATGTCATTACCCAAGAATTAGTGCCAATCATGGAATCAGAAGGAATGGGCAGAATAGTGAATATCATCTCAACCTCCGTAAGGGAGCCGATTGACAATATAGGACTATCCAATACACTAAGAGGAGCAATGGCATCATGGTCGAAGTCGCTTTCTAGGGAATTACCACCTTGTATAACAATCAATAATATCCTGCCGGGGTTCACTGATACCGATCGTCTTGGTTCATTGGCATCTTCAATTTCTGAGAGAACGGGGAAAACCTTGGAAGATGTGACTGAAAGTTGGATGAATGGGGTTCCGATTGGCCGCCTGATAGATCCCATGGAGACCGCAGTTGCTGTGGCCTGGCTCTGCTTGCCAAGTAGTGCTGGAGTAAGAGGAGTTAGTTTAGCTGTAGATGGCGGCAGGATGCGCTCAATTTGAGGTTTCAAATGGAGTTCGATATTTTCTTCTCCATTTCGCAAACTCCGGATTCAACCGGGCATCTACCGACTGAGAGAGAGATGCTGAAAAACTTCTTCGAACAAGTCGAGTCGGCTGATGATCTGGGTTTTGGAGTAGGATGGGTAGCCCAGGCTCACCTTTCCACTGAGACGCAGAAAATGAATGAGAGGCCAGTGGTCCCCCATTATCCTGGTGAAGTGGGGCTATGTACCGATTTCTTCCAATTTTCCAAAGAGATGCTATCTAGAACAAAGAGGATGGAAGTAGGAAGCGCTGTGATGTCTATTCTAGCCTCTGGAGGCCCAATTGCACAGGCAGAGAGAGTATGTGCAATGATGGCACTGCACGGGATTAACCCCGAAGAAAATAGGAAAATACACATTGGTTTCTCTGCTGGACGTTTCGAATTTATGGCTAGGCCATACGGAATTGTACCTAAAAACTCTCTAGAAGAGGCGGCATGGCCAGTGCTGAGAGGGAAGATCTTCTCAGAAGCTTCAGAAATTTTTCTTAGATTGCTTAATGGGGAAGTAATTTCCAGTGATATGATATCCCCTACAACCCTGGAAAGGGGTAACTTCAGAACTGAAGAGGAATGGAGATTAATCCAAGAGAAGGCAGTTTTGGAACAAGGTCTTGAGGCATCTCCGGAATCTGTGGAGTTCAGCAATAGATATGTATTCGAAGAAATAAAGACAATCCCCCAGGATTGGAACAGAAAGCTACTGAATCTAGTCTTAGGCAGTCATGACAAGGAGTTGCAAATCTCAGTAAATAAATTCAGGCCTGTACAAGTATTCAATCTAAGTATCACCCCTCCTAATATCATCGAAGAAACTCACCAGAGGATGGAGGAAAACTATCATCCTGATGGGGGGATGTGGGAGAGAAGCATGATGCCCAGAACTGTTATGGTTTTTCTGAATGACGAGGAGGGCCTGAGTGATGAAGAGCGAAATGAGGCTGCAAAGGAGGAAGCTCGTTCGGCACTATCGACATATTGGAACGCTTTAGAGGGAACAATTGACCCAGAAAAAATCAACAAAGCTACTGATAATGCGGTGATAGGAAACGTAGAAAGTGTGGCTGAGCAGATTGTAGAGAGATTTGATCCGAACGACCGACTTATGTGTTGGTTTGACTTCTTCAACCATGATAGCAACCGGGTGATAAGGAACATGGAGGCATTCATGACCAAGGTTGCCCCCCGAGTTAACGGGGGCGACTGAATGGTTGAGGGGGAAGATTCCAGGCCATCCAGCGTTTCCCCAGGGAGGCCGGGATCATCGATATACCCTACAAACCCCTTGGGGGAACAATTCGAAGGCATTGCCACGGGAAGGGATGTAGAATGGGAACCACTGGTCGACTTCAGGAGATTGGATGTCTCTGAGAATACTATTCATGGAGCAGTTTCTTGGTCTCATGGTACTGAAATAATACATTCTTTCGGAGGAAATGTACTCGTCTACGGGCGCTCGATGATGAAGCCGCTGATGATGAAGACATTTGTCAATGAGCTGGAGTCCGAGGGGATAAGCTGGGAACAGAAGGCGATATCATGTTCTTCCCACAATGGAGACACAGAGCATGTGGCAGCCGCCCAATCACTACTAACTGAATCAGAATGGGGATTGATGCAATGTCCACTGGATGTTCCACTGATTCAGTTTGGAAGACAGGTTAGACGCCCTAGAAGATGGTTCCATACCTGTTCTGGGGAGCATGCAGCAATCCTGAAGGCTCTTCGAATGATGGGGATAAATAGGGCTGGTTATACCCTCCCAAGTTCTCCTTGGTTTCCAATGTTCCTAGATACAATCAGAGGACTGATGGATAAACCAGATTGGGAACCAATTAGAGTAGCCAAAGATGGTTGTGGCCTCCCTACTGTATCCAATACTGTTGATGAGCTAGCTCAGATGTTTGCAGGTTTAGTAAGAGAGAAGGATCAGGATTGGATCTGGGAGGCAATGAACAGGAATCCCGATCTCATCGGCGGATTCAACAGGCTAGATTCGACATGCCTCAAGGCAGGAGGCGGGAGTCTAATAGCCAAGGAAGGAGCAGATGGCCTGATTGGATTCGCAATAGAGCACGAGGACTGGCCCGACGGTCTTGGAATTGTAATCAAGATAGCCCATGGGTGGAATGCTCAGGCTACTTGGTACGTGGCAAGAGCGGTGCTTGGGGTTCTAGGAATCGAGCTGAGAAACCCTTACCCCCTACACAGGCAGAAGGCATTCATTGTCCCCAGAGTTGTCCCAGAAAGGTATCTCGAGAAACTGGAGCAAGTGGTAACATGGGACGAGTGGGACCCGAATAGAGATAGCTTCTCCATAGATTGGAAAGAGCATACAGAAGCTATGACAAGAAACGATCCATTTTCTAATGAAGGTGCCCTTAATGGGTAGTTCTGAGATAAGTGTAGTTAGGAACTACATTGGCGGAAGTTTCGTAGACGGAAAGAGAGATTGTTGGTTCGATGTTTCGGAACCATCTACGGGTAAGCGGTTCGCAAAGGCAGTTCTATCGGGGAAAGGAGACGTCGATACGGCAGTCTTAGCGGCTAAGGGCGCCCTACCGGGATGGTCTGCTCTAGAAGTGAAAGAAAGAGCTAGATGGCTGGATCTTATCGCAAAAGGATTGGAGGATGTGTTTGAAGAAATTGCAGAGCTTGAGAGCAGGGACACTGGGAAGCCAATTTCTCTTTCCAGATCGGTAGACGCCAGTCGTTCCGTAGCAAACTTTCGATTCTTTTCCGGTTTGCTTCTTGAGCAGGAAACCGAGTTCTTCCAAATGGAAGACGCAACGAACTACGTCGTCAACAAGCCCGTGGGAGTTGGAGCATTGATTACCCCCTGGAATCTCCCGCTCTACCTACTTTCCTGGAAAGTCGCCCCAGCCATCGGGATGGGAAATACAGTTGTCTGCAAACCCAGTGAGTTGACGCCGATGACTGCTGATCTGCTGATGAGGGTGATTGACGGAGTTGGACTCCCAGCTGGAGTGATAAATCTAGTTCATGGTGACGGATTGGGGGCCGGAGAACCTCTAGTTTCTCATCCTGATGTTGATCTGGTTTCATTCACAGGAGGGACTTCCACAGGAGAGAAGGTTGCTGCTTCTGCAGCACCAATGTTCAAGAAAATTAGTCTTGAATTGGGTGGGAAGAATGCAAGCATAGTATTCGCGGATTGCAATATGGATTCCACGGTAGAAGGAGTAGTTCGGTCGGGTTTCTTGAACCAAGGTCAAGTTTGTCTGTGCGGCTCTAGGATATTAGTTGAAGACGGAATATATGATGAGTTCGAGAAAAGATTCGTAGAATCTGTGGAGAAGATGACTGTTGGAGACCCATTGGATGAGTCTTCGGAACTAGGCGCCCTAATTTCTCCAGAGCATCTTGAGAAGGTGAGGGGCTGCATCGAACTGGCGAAGGAAGAGGGCGGTACGATTCTTACAGGGGGGATTCCCAACCTCCCATCTCAATTTGACGGGGGCAATTGGATTTCCCCCACAGTAATTGGGAGTCTCAAATATGATTCCAGATGCGCTACTGAAGAGATATTTGGCCCAGTGGTCAGCTTACACAGATTTGAGTCGGAAGAAGAGGCGATAGAGATAGCTAATTGCACTAGGTACGGTCTTGCTGGCAGTGTTTGGACTGAGGATCTCGAGAAGGGCAAGAGGGTCTCAGAGAGAATAGATTCTGGAATGGTTTGGATCAACACTTGGCTACACAGAGATTTGCGTGTTCCCTTCGGCGGGGTGAAGGACAGCGGAGTTGGCAGGGAGGGAGGGAGATGGAGCCTGAGTTTCTTCTCCGAGGCCATGAACATATGCGTGAAGCAAGGCTAGTGCGTAAGAGTGAAATCCAGTTATCATCGGACTTGGTAAGATGGCACCTGTAGGCATAGTTGGTCTGGGGGCCTACCTGCCTCCGAGAGTAATGAAAAATCAAGACTGGGAAGAGTTGGTAGATACCAGTGACGATTGGATCAAAAATAAAACCGGAATAGAGGAAAGGAGGATTGCAGATTCGGATGTATGTACCAGCGATCTCGCTGTGATTGCTTGCAAGCAGGCGATCGAGGGGGCGGGCCTATCTCCGACGGATATCAACATGGTGATTCTTGCTACTAGCAGCCCAGATGTGCCCTTATCATCAACTGCAGGCATTATTCAGCACAAGCTTGGATGTGTCGGAGCTACTGCTTTCGACATAAACGCGGTTTGTGCCGGATGGGTTCATGCAATTGATGTAGGATCTAGGTTCGCTGGAACGGAGTATTATCAAAATGTCCTAGTCGTAGGAGCAGAGGTTTACAGTAGAATTCTGAACTGGGAAGATAGGTCTACTTGTGTCCTGTTTGGGGATGGGGCCGGTGCTGTTGTGCTTTCGGAAGTAGGGAGTGGAAGAGGGTTACTTGGGAGTTGGATGATGTCTGACGGGAGTGGCTCAGAGGTGATAGAGATCCCAGCAGGAGGTGTCAGGACGCCTATTCAGTCATCTGGATTTGAAGAGGGTGATCAGTACTTCCAGATGGATGGAAGAGCGGTGTGGAGCTTCGCAGTTGAGGCTTTTCCACAGGCAGTTAGGGAGGTTCTGGGGAGAGTAGGCAGAGAGCTTTCCGAAGTCGATCTAATAGTCCCCCACCAAGCGAATCTGAGGATAATTGAGGCCGGCATGGAAAACCTTGGACTGCCAATCGAGAAGGCGTACACGAATCTTCAGAGATATGGCAATACTGCAGGGGCAAGCGTTCCTATTGCACTCTTTGAAGCGGTGGATAATGGCTTGGTTGGCGAGGGAGACTTGGTAGTGACAGTCGCATTCGGGGGCGGTTTGTCTTGGGGTGCAAATGCATTCATTTTGTAAGTGGATATAAGTTTAGAACGAGTAAAATTCCCGGGTAGGCTTTTATCCGGGACTCTAGGGCAAAGGACGATGGGGCGCATTGCAGTATTACTAGTAATACTGATGCTTTCTGCAGTTCCAGCTTCTATGAACAGGGAGTTTAGTCTGTCCACTGACAGAGAGAATATGTCTTCTTCCACTCCTGTGAACTGCACCAATCAGACTCATGGAGGTGGATCATTCTTCGTGGATAAGACCTCTGGTAACGACTCTTGGTCAGGCACCTATTCATGCCCTAAAGGAACCATCCAAGCTGCTGTAGATCTCGTAGCGGAAAATGGCACCGTTATTGTCAGAGAAGGAGTGTATTACGAAACGGTGAACCTAGGGAAGCAAGGAATTAGGCTGAAGGCTGCTGAGGGAGAGAGAGTGATACTTGACGGTAGTCGTAGCGTTTCTGATGATTTGGGAGGGATATGGGAAATCCACGATTCTACCTCAGCTGAGGGGACTGTGTGGAAAGCCAATCTATCTGAGCAAGCATGGCAATTTTTCGTAGACTATGAGGAGGAGATGCCTGCTCGATGGCCGAATGCTAACTTCTCGGACGGAACGGCACTTAATGACGATGAGTACTGGGGCCATGGTAGCGTCGATGTAGGAGACTACGAAACTGATTCCTCGACTGAGTGCAATGAAGGGATGGTGAAGCACCAAGATGGAAACAAGTACTATTGCCTTAACTACATCAATGGCGAGCTTGAGGACGATAACTCATCATATCTAGGCCATGATGGTCTGATCGACAGCGGAGTCAACGCAACAGGAGCCATCGCAGTGCTGAACATAGGCTCATTCAGAACATGGAGTAGGAACGTTACCTCGCATAATGCCAGCAATGGATCATTCACATTCCAAGAGGTCCCAAACAGCGAGTGGAAGTACAAGCACCACATGTACTTCCTCACCCAGAAGCTCGAACTCCTGGATGTTCCAGGAGAGTGGTTCTTCGATCACGAATCGGCTGGTAACACGGTCTACTACATGCCAAGAGAGGGGAGTGATCCCAACGATCTGAACATCAGGATGAAAACTCGGGCATATTCAGTACTCTGTACAGATAACGACGGCGTCATAGTTGAGGGGTTCGACTATTTCGCGAGTACATTCAACCTAGACGACTGCGATGGTTCCGAAATCAGGAACTCCACCCTACTTTATCCCAGTACCTCCAAGAGATCTCTGGGATTTGCGGGCGAGGATATGGATAGCCGCTTCGTCTCCAGAGTAGATGACTGCATAGGCTGTATAGTGGACAGCTGTGACTTCCTCTACACAGATGGAGCCGCATTCGAGGCACATGGTGGGGCATCTAGCTCGCAGAACAACACCATCAACAACTCCTACTTCTACCACATCGACTGGTCAGGATCGGACCAGAAGAGCCTGATGACGACAATCATGATGGATGGGGCGACCAATAGATTCACCAACAACACAATGCACAAGACAGGGACTTCGGCTACTATCCGTATTGGAAACTCCCCCCAGATCATGTTCAACGAGATATACGACACGGCCTACCTACAGTCCGATGGGACTGTCGTACAGATGATGCAGGCTGAACAGCAAGGTGCAACAGTCGCATACAACTGGATCCATGACGTACCCAAGTACGGGATAAGGATGGATGGCCCGTTTGGAGGTACAAACTCCGGGAGGAATGCTAGCGTTCACCATAACGTGCTTTGGAATGCAAATGGAGCTATAGTGGCTAAGGGTGACTATCATAACGTAAGCAACAATACAGTACTGCTGGGATCCGCTGGCGACAGGAACCACATCATTGTCCTCTATGACTCGACGGGGGGTAACGAGAACTCGACGATAATGTCAAATGTGGCGGACTCGATTAGTGGGCACAGGACCAACTCGAACGATTCTAATCCAATTCCAGTCAACAATTCAACAATCCGGAACAACTGGAACGGCTATGATTCCCAGAACATAGGAGAAAATGTCTCTTCTATGTTGAACTCCCCGGTATCAAAGGATTTCAGGCCAATTTTCGGTTCTGAGATTGATCTGATTGGAGCTGGAGCATACTCCAGCACTCAGAACTCAACTTCACCCTCTGATCCGTCATCATTCGACCCATCGACCTTCTACTGGCTCCCTGGAATCAAAAGGAACGTCTCGAGTCCTTACGAGCAGACTAGTTTCGATCTCCCATGCCCATCAGGTCAGTTCCAGTCATTCCCAGGGGGGTCTTGTGAACTCACTCAGGCCGGCAATTACGCCCCCCTATGGGGGTCGGACTCTCCTACCGAGTGTACTAATGGGACCTGGCAGAACCAGACAGGTCAGTCCAGTTGCATAGAGGCCAGTCATGGATATTTCGTGAGTGCGAACGGGGCGTCTAGCCAGACACCCTGTATGGTGGGAACTTGGCAGAACCAGACCGGTCAGTCCGGATGTATCAATGCCAGTGCGGGATACTACGTGGACGTCAACGGCTCAGTGGATCAGATTCCTTGCTTCGCGGGCACATACAACCCGCTGAACGGCTCCAACTCCTCCGCAGACTGCATAGACGTACCTGCTGGAAACTATTCGACTCCCGGTTCTCCGTCGCCCATCCCTTGCTTGGAG